>Ga0209335_10001681_pt1 | contig 25095 bp, 16 predicted proteins | sample COG_09_FD_184753 | JGI IMG/M metagenome (GOLD analysis project Ga0209335, IMG submission 184753) | Pelagic Microbial community sample from North Sea - COGITO 998_met_09 (SPAdes) (version 2) | ecosystem: Environmental > Aquatic > Marine > Neritic zone/Coastal water | place: Helgoland, sampling...
TCGCATGTCTCCGTTTTCCAACGAGAGTGTTGTTGTTTGCCTGAGGAGTTTTGAGGAAAAATTTCTCTGAAAAATGGCAGTTTGAGCACAAAACACCCCAAGGGGTTTTGGGAAAGCACTTCACATCCTCATTATTAGTATTTGCTGCCTTTGAAAAACGCGTTTGTGCGAATAAAGAAAGCTCTTCATATATATATAGTGTATCATATATATATAGAGAGAGAAGCGACTGGAACGATTCGGGAGAGAGAAAGAGAGAGAGAGAATTGGAAAGACTACGCGCGTGGCATCACTTCGTGTTGTTGTTGTTGAGAAAGAGTACATTGAAGTGAGAAATCGATCAGAGATACGAAAGAGATATAAAAGAGCAGAGTAAATAGAGAGTTATACGTATAAAGAAGACAACAAATGAGCGGAGATGAGCACCAACCGCCGCCGCCGAAAGTATCCGCGTCGGATTTAGATTGCTTCACGCGAGTTTGCAACGCGTCGGTTGCGATGTTTGGGATCGGGTCCATCATAGGGGCGGTGAAAGCGACGTGGGCGGAAGCGCCTTTGACGATTCAAAGAGGCCAAACGCTCGCGGCGGTCAGGAATACCGGGTCGTACATGGCGAATTCCGGCGGAGTGTTTGCCGCGGTAGGGGCCATGTACACCGGGACGTCGTGTTTGTCTAAAAGCATTCGAGGTAAAGATGACTTTTGGAACGGCGTCTACGGCGGGCTGGCGGCCGGGACGGTTATGGGGTTGAAGGCGAAAAAGGTTGGCGTCGCGGTAGGTGCCGGGGTGGCATTTGCCGCGGCGAGCGCGAGCGTCGACGGGACCGGGGAGAAAGTTCGAGGCGACGGGTTGTTTGACGACAACGCGACGCCGGGGAGGGTTTATTTTCCGTACGACGAGATTAAGAAGTAATAATAAAGCTTTGTTTTCGAGATTGAATTTCGTTCGCCCTAAACCCCCCGTTCGGCGCACCAATGCCAAAAGAGTTTGTAATTTAACATCAATTGAAGGTACTAGTATCATACTTTTCGTAGAACTTTAGTTATTATTACCACGTCGTCGTCGTCGTTGATTTTGGCGAAGATTTGTGCGATTTCGTGTTGAGAAATTTCAAAATCGGAAACGTCGTCACAAAACGACACCTTTTCCTGCGCCGCGCAGCACATAAAAATGCTCCTCCCTTTCTAATCGACGCACATCAAGAAAGATTTCGAAAGAATAATGGGCATATCCTCTCTCCTTTTGAACATCAAATCGATCACGAAATCTGGCACGCACATCAGCGCGCACAAAGACAGCAAAATCGCGGTCGATTCGTACTGTTGGTTGCACAAGTGCGCGTATTCGTGTTCGAGGGAACTGGTTGAAAACTGCGGGAACCAAGACGTGTTCGTGCACGCGTTTTTGAATCGAGCGAGGATGCTGAAGAACTCCACGGGTTCGTCGGAGGTGACGTACGTCTTTGACGGCGCCTCGTTGCCGAGTAAAGCGAGAGAGGAGAAGCAAAGACGACAGAGACGCGAAGCGGCGAAAGATATGGCGAGAAAGGCGTGGAGCGAAGGGAACAGAAAATTAGCGTTCGACTGCTACGGGAAAGCGTTGGACGTGACGTTTGAGATGGCGAAGAGAGTGATGGATGCGATTGAAAGAGAAGGGCTGGGGCGAGTGTTAGTCGCGCCTTTTGAAGCGGATGCGCAGCTGGCGTATCTGTGTAAGAACGGGTACGCGGACGTGGTCATCACGGAAGATTCAGATATGTTAGCGCACGGTGCACCCATCGTGTTTTATAAAATGGATAATAACGGCATCGGGGATGAGATTCGGTACGAAGATTTACCGAGGAACAGAGGGTTACGATTCGACCAGTTTACGCCGGATTTGTTTTTACAGATGTGTTGCATGAGCGGATGCGATTATTTGCCGAGTTTGCCGAACGTAGGAATGAAGAAGGCACATCAGGCGATGCGAAAGTGTCGGGAGTACGGCGCAGCTTTGAGGTCGTTTAAATTTGAAGGGATTCGGGTCGATAAGGAATATGAAAGTGGGTTTCGGGACGCGCTGATTACGTTCAAGCACGCGTTAGTGTATTGTCCCACGAGGAAGAAGTGTGTGAACTTGAGCGATTGCGCTGAAGACGACGGGGTACCGTGCGAGGACGTTTTGAATTTGAGGTTTAGCAAGGAAGATGAAAAGAGGCTTTTGGGTGAACGAAGAGTCGATGCGGTGTGCGAAGGCGTCGCAAACGGGAAACTGCATCCTGTGAGTTTAAAGCCGTATCCCCCGCAAAGAGAGTTGCCGAAAAGCAACAGAAACTTTAGTACGAACACCACCACCAACAACAACAGCAACAACAGGATGACCATGAACAATTATTTCACGAATAGAAAAGATGAAGGGGGAGCGGTGATATTCGGACAGCAACACCAGCATCAGCCGCGATCTGCTACTACTTCCAACGCGCCGAAAATGCAACCAAACAGGCCGATTGTGCGCTCAACGTTTTTCGCCAACGCTCTTAAAGACGACGAGGAAGAGAAGAACAGACGAGAAGCGTTGAAGCGATACGCCGCAAAGCCGTCCACGTTTGACGCATTCGAATATTCCAATAACAGCGCTTTGTTGCCGATGAATCGCGCCACGCCTGAGCTATCGTTACAGTCGCCAATGAAGAAACGCGTCGTGAAAAAGTTTGACTTGTACGGCACGGCGTCCAAGAATACTCCGGAGGATACGAAGAAGAAGAGTATGGTCGAATCGTCACCGAGTGCTCTTTTGAACACGGCAGTTCGAAAATCGCCGAGACTGACGAAGATCAGATCGAGTGCACTCGACAATAACGACGACGATGACAACGCGACACCAGCTACGGGGAAGAAAACGGTTGATTTTCTCGAAAACTTCAGATTCGATTCTACCTCTTCAAAGAAGAAAGCTTTGTCGGGAAGAAAAACCACCGTCATTCCGAGCACCGTGTCTGTCGGTAAAAAGAAGAAAGCAGTTTCCTCGTTACCAAAGACGACGACGACGACGACGACGAGTAAAAAGAAAAGACGAACATCAAAACGACTCTCGGCGGGTGGAGAGAGAACTTCTGCCGCCGCCTTATTTTCGGAATTTGCTTTGCACTCGAACAACGACGAGAAATAGCTCTTCATACAATAGGACAACAACACATATTTCGCTTAAAATAGTTTCATGATAGCAGCAGCTTACACAACCACGCTTGTTTTAATACTAATAATTACTAGAATACAACGAGAAATCGTTTTTCAAACTAAAAATAGAGCTACTATCGCACCGCGAACTGATTCTTAATCTTTCCCGTTCGCGTGTCGCAAAGCATTCGCTCGTCTCTTCGATGCTTCGCGTCCAATCTCCGCCGCGCAAAATCAACCGCTTTCGGATTCGCCTTCATCTCCGCCAACTCGTCCACTTTCGAGCGAATCACGACATCAAATCCATCTCTGGTCGTAAACTTCGCGCTTTCCCGTCCCATCGCTTCCTCTCGCATCCTTTCCCGTTTCATTTGCTTCTTCCGTTTCTTCCTTTGCGACTTGGTATCGTGAAAGTCTTTCAGGTATTTTTCTTTCAACTGGTTCTCGCTCGCGGCGACGGCATCGACGATATCGTCGTCCAAAGTGAACGCGTCCGGATCTTCTTCCGCTCCTTCTTCCTCCTCCTCCTCCTCCTCTCGTTCGTTCTCTTTTCCTTCCTCTTCCTCCTCTGCTTTCCTCTTTTCTTCCTTCTCTCGTTTCCTCTTCGCCGCCGCCTCCGTTCGCGCTTTCGCTTTTTCCACTCGCTTCTCTTTTTCTCTCTCCTTCGCGAGTTGTTGCGTCTCCCTCGCTCGTTTCTTCAGGAGTTGCTCCTCTCTCGTTTCTTTCTCCGCGACGGCGCGAGTGACTTCTTCCGGTGGCGCGTCGTCCGAGTCCGAGTCTTCCGAGTCGACATCATCATCACCTTTGTCCTCGTCCTCGTCCTCGGGATCGATGATGGGAGGACGACTTTGATCACGTTTTCCCCCCGCACCACGAGTTTTATTCGCAGCGCTCGAGCGAGTGACGCGCGAAGCACTAGCATTAGCGGCGGGCATATTCTTCTCGCGCGAAGTCTTCCCCTTTTCTTTCGCTCTCTTTCTGCCGGCCGTTGTTGTCGTTGTTGTGTTGTTCTCGAAAACCGCTTTTTCAACGACGAGATTCTCCCGAGAGACGAACGTTTTTCTCCCAAAACCGCAATTAAAAAACGAGAGACTACACGCTTTAATCATGCCGAGAATCACGTGCACGGGCACTCCGCAACAGCGAGGGTGCGGCACGGTGTTAGTGCACCCACCGTCGGCGCAGTTCGTGCGATGCGCGGTGTGTTCCGCGATTACCGCGTGCGCTGCTGCATCATCATCGTCAGCATCGGGAGGCAACCCCCTCTCGTCGTCCTCGTCGAACGCTGGGGGTGGTTTTGTTCGAAACAACCGAGGAGGAGGCGCGAACGCGCGAGAAATGGCCGCCATCCACTGTCAAGGGTGCACGGTTCGATTGATGTTCCATCTTGGCGCGACGCAAGTGCAGTGCGCGTTGTGTCACACCATAAATAGAGTCGCCTCAAACAACAACAACGGGAATGGTGGTGGTGGGCACGTTGAAAGGCAGGACGTTTCGCACTGTCGCTGTCGCGGGTGCGGGGTGACGCTGATGTACACGAGAGGCGCGACGAGCGTGAGTTGCGGGGCGTGTCACGTGGTGACGAATACAGCTGGTATAGCCGCGGAAGGAGGAGGAGTGAATAGCACGGCGAGTAAGAGTAGCGTGGGAGAAGAGGAGAGAGAGTTGGTGGTGGTGGAGAACCCGCCGGTGAAGTTGCGAGACGGAAGAGTCGTGCCGAACGTGAGCGTGGCGGTGGAGATTCATAACGTTAACGATACAAAGTAGCAGAGCATTGTTGTACATAAAAGCGCTACGGTGTATATTATAATTACTATTTTACAACATTCATATTTGATGATATGGTACAAAGCTCCTTCCGCGTTTATTTATTTTTACTTATCCGTCGAGTTCGCGAAGCTTGAAGCCGATGTTTATGTATTGCAACTCCAACGTTTTCAAGTTCGACGGCATGTCGTCGTACCCGGGTTCTCTTCCGAAACGAATGTGGAAGTTTATTCTCCATAACTTCAATATTCTCGCCAATCGAATGTGTCGATTCACGTGCTTGCCTAAATACGATTCGTACGCCTCGTCGCCGTGGACCTGCCTCAACGCTTTCCCGAGCTTCCCGACCATCGGGCCTCTCCGCGTTCTCATAAACTCGAACACTTTCGGGTTATTCGTGAACGGATCGTCTAACAACGTACCTCTAAATTCCTCGGAGACACGTTTGCCTCGTCTCGCGTTGTATTGCGCTTTTTCGAAATCAATCGGCGACGTTTGACCTTGTCTTCCGATGGTACACAACCAGTTCCTCGCCGCTTCGCGAGCGTCCGCTTCGGACACCGATCCGTATTCACCGCTCTCGTCGTCGTCGTTTACGTCGTCCTCTGCGGCACCGTACGTCCAGTTATACCCGTGTTTTTCCCTATACGACGCGTACGGTTTCTGTTGTTGCTGCTGGAAATCGTTCGTTGCGGTCGATCGAACCCGATAGGCTCTTTGCGTTTTGCGGTTGTTGTTCTCGTTGTTGTTGGTGGTGTTATTCGTATGATTATTCGTATTCTTATTAGTACCGCTACTTTTACTCGCCGCGCGGACGATGATGCTGCGGGTATTCTTCGAGACCTCCTGATGAGAAAGAGAGAGAGTAAGAGGATGAAAGACATCAAAAGTCAGTTCCATCGTTCCAAAGAGAGAGAGAGAGAGACAGAAAACGAGAGAGAGAGAAAACGAGAGAGAAGAATGACGTTGCACGAAACCGCATACGAACGTAACGAAACGCGCAATCCTACCTCCTTCTTCGTCTTCTTCTTTCGTTGCAACGAAGAAAAACACGAGACGCACAGAGACGCCTTTTCGGTCGTCGTCGTTCTCATCATCTCGTCGAACAACGGCGCGTTTTTGTCGCGCGCTCTCACCAGAGAGAGTAATAATAAGTCGTTTTGATATATTCTTTTTCTTTTTTGTGCGGAGATGCCCAAAAGAACAAAAGGAAAATGCCCAAAAGAACAGCGCGATGGTGGACACACGAAAGGATGGATTTTGATTTTTTGATCGACGAGTGTTGTGTTCTTGTGCTTCTGTGCCGCAGACCCATTTCCCGCCAAAAGAAAGAGAGAAGAGAGGCAAAATTTAAAAAATTTCAAAAAAAACCAAACACCTCTCTGAAAAGAGACATTCCTCGTCAAAATCTCTCTCTGCAAAACGACAGTAACACACGCGCATAAAACAACAACAAGAACACAACGACGAAGAGGAAGAAGTTTTGAGCGAGCGAGAACAATTATTCTGGTTTTCTTTCGAAGAGGAGGAGGCGCAGAGAAGACGGATTTGTTGTTTATTTTTTTGTAAGATTTTGCGACGAAAATCATGTCGACGCGAGGAAGTCTCCGAAATCGTCGCGCGAGATCTAACGTCGTCGAGGAAGAGAAGAAGACGCTGGATTTGAAACGAACGCGATCGAGAAGTCGAGGAGGACCACACTCGTCGAAGAAAAAGGAAGAGGCGGAGGAAACAGAGGAGGAAGAATCGACGAAGAAAGAACGAGGAAAACAACAACCGCAAAAGTCGATTTTGAAGACGAGGAATAAAAACGCCTCGAGCGGTGGCGCGAAGAAGAAGAAGGAGGAGGAGGAAGAAGATGATGAAGAAGAAGACGACGAGGAAGAAGAGGAAGAGGAAGAAGAGAAAGAGATCCCGCCGGTGGTGGTGAAAGAGAAGGACGAGGAGGAAGACGCGGAAAAGCAATTACCGCTCGTCGTCGCGGCGACGCCGCAACAGCAAGCCGAGGGCGGCGCGGACGAGATGGAGGAAGAAGAAGAAGAAGATGAAGAAGAACAAGGCTTGTTCGAATGGCTCGCGAAGAAAGAAAAGTTGCCGGAGGAGAAAGCGAATCGATTAGCCGCGGAGTGGACGACGCGGTACCAAGAAGATCAGGCGTCTGCGGCGGCGGAAATGTATACTTTGTTGACGAAAGCGAGCGGCTGCAAGGCGAAAATTTACAAGCCAGAGTTGATGAACTCGGAGTGCGCGATTATTATGAAGAGAATCGAGGATGAATTGAGACAAGGTAACGTGAACCCGGTCGATCCAATGGCGGGGAAAGGGAAATTATACAGGAACTTTAAGGACGATTTGGGTTTGTTCATGCGCGCGGTGGTGAGAGAAACGATCGATTCGAGAGACTTGTTTGACGATACCATGTTTGAAATGTTTCGGGAGATTTTTCAGACGTGTTCAAACTCAACCGCACGAGTGATGAGAGTAGTCGCAACGGAGATGGGGCTGAACGTTATTTCCGGATTGGTGAACGCGTGCTTGTCGCAATCAAAGCAAGCGGCGTTAAAGCAAAGACAGTTGGATAACGCGTTGGCGTCGAAACGAAAAGAAGCCAAGGTAGAGGCGGAGGCGATTAAGAAAACCATGGACCAGTGCTCGAAGAATACCGAGGCCTGCGCGGGAATGATTAAAGAGATGTTCAACGGTGTTTTTACGGGACGATTTCGCGATTACGACCCTCAAATTCGCGCAGGTTGCATGGCGGCTGTGTCGAACTGGATGTTGGAGTACCCGTTCATGTTTTTGACGGATTTTTACTTGAAATATTTAGGGTGGTCCATGAACGACAAATCGTCACTGGTGCGATTGGAGGTTTTGAAAGGTTTGCGACGTTTATACGCAGACGGGACGAAGGCGTCGATTATGGATGGCTTTACGAATAGATTTAGTGCGCGCATTAAAGAGCTTTTATTCGACGCTGATCCTATGGTGACGTGCGAAGCGATTTTCGTCGTATCGCAGTTGCGCGAGTACGAGACTTACGACGCAGATACGATGAACGAAGTGTTGCACTTGCTGACGGAAGAAAACGAAAGCGTTCGGGTTACCGCGGCGAAAGTGTTACCAAAAATGTTACCGTCGTTGTTGGAGCAGTACAATAAAACTCGCACGAGCGCTTACGGCAAAAAGAAGAAACCAGCGGCGAAGAAAAAAGCGAAAGCGGCGAAGAAGCCGAAAAGGAAAGCGAACAAAAAAATACGAAACGAGGACGACGAGAACAGCACGGAAGACGAAGAAGAAGACGAGGGGGAGAAAAGAGGCAATTTGTTTGGCGATGACGAAGACAACGACGAGATGGAAGACGAAGATTTCGATACGAGCTTGGGTGTCGGCGAACTCACGGCTTCCGAGACGCTGGAAAGCGTTTTGGAGTTGGTGAAAATTTTGTCAAACACGACGCACGCGAAGCATCTTGCAGTGGACGACGCTTTAGAAACGCACTCGAAAATCATCGACGCCGTTTGGGATGAAATGCCTCTGTTTCACTCGTTTGAATTCTTGGCCATGAAGTTGAGCGACGAAGAGTTTTGCAGCGACATCGCGGACGCCGCCGCGCTCGCAAACTTGACGCTCCGAGCAGTGAAGAAATCGCAAATGGAAAATATCATCGCCGATGCGTTGGCGAAATCGAATGTACCGACGCCAGCAAAGATGAGCATGACCAAACGCGACAGAGAAACGTGCGATCAAAGCAGAGAAAAAATCACGCTCGCGTTCACCACGCATCTCCCGACGTTGTTGGAGAAATATTCCGTCGAAGACGAAGTCTTGGCGCCGCTGTTGGAAATCATCCCTTACATGAAGCTTGAACACTACCCGTTGCGACAACGAGACGGCGAATATCAAGCTTTGTTAGAAACCGTGAAGAACATCTTATTCAAACGCGTGGATTCGAAGGTTTTAAATAGTGCAGCGAAAGCGATCGCATTTTGCGCCAACGACGGCTACGAAGGCACGAGAAGCGGTGCGGTCAAAGTTTTCGATTCCATCGCCAAACATCTCGGCGAGAAGCTTTCGCAGTTAGCAAAGAGCGCAATTGTAAACAGAACTGTGAATGTCGACGAAGACGAAGATGAAGACGATGAGTTCATCGTCAGCGAAGATAATGGCGACGGTTTCATTTTGAAATGCGCGCTGTTGCGCGTCACGGCGCTTCTCAAGTACGCGAGATTATCTAAGCTCGAAGGCGAAGCGGTTTTTGAAGCGATGGCGACACTTTTGGACGAAGTTTCACGCAACGTTCTCAGAGATGGCGAAAAGAAACTTTCGAAAGAGGTTCGAGTCGGTCCAGTTTCCGCGGTGTTACTCGCAGAGGGGGTGATGTACGAGATGGTTTGGCGCGGGATCGACTTGTCCGAATCTGAAAGTGAGCGCGTGACGGATGACGACATCCTCTCTTTTCAAAACACGCGCGACAAATCTTTGACGAGCTTGATTCGTCTAGCTGAAAATGTGGACAAACTCTTTGGGAAGTATGGCGCAAAAGTCGTCGCCGATACCAGACGTAACTGCACGGCTGCCGTTGCCGATGCCGTCTTGTATCTCAAGATGGCTGGGAAGATGTCCATTTCGTTACCGCCGAACATGATGACGGCGGCGTGGCGTGCGGCGGATAAAATCATGACGCCGGAAGACGAGAATTTAGATGCCGACGTCAACGCGGCGAAAATTGGATACCAGTTAGCTCTAGTAGACGCCAAGTGCGGCGATCACTCGAGCGGAAGCATAGCCGCGCCGGCGTTCATTTCGAACTTTGCCATCGGCGGGGACCACTTGGATGCCGCCATCAAAGGTTTTATGACAGAGTTACGTCGCGATAGTCAGAAAAACCTCGCAAGAACAATCTTCATGGCACTAGCGGATGCTTACCAGGTGGTATCAAACGCGATGAAAGATAAGGACGCAGACGAAGACATCGCACAAAGAGCGATTGACTTTTTGCGCGACCTCGCGACGCGCATCGCGAGCATCTTCTCCCCGTCCGTGCAAAGAGACCGCTTGGTCGTGCGTGTGATGACTGCAGATTGCGTGAACTACGCGTTAGTACCGTTGAAGCCTGAACGATTTGCCTTTTTAGAATACGCGGTGTCGGCGTTCATTCCGAAAATTTCACAAGTCGACGCGAAGAACGTCTTGGAGGCGTGCGAAAAGCAGTTAGAGCACGTCGACGAATCCGACAAACGCTCGTTGAGCTTTAAAGAGTTCATCGAAGTCGTACGCGTGCGATCGCTGGGTAAAAGTGCGGCAAAAGTTGAACGAGAGAGAAAGGCTGCGGCTAGAAAAGCTGCCAAAGAAGATGAAACGGAAACTTCGTTCGAGGAAGAGGACGAAATCGAGACGGACTCGGAGCTCGCCGGCGCGACTCCCGGATCGAACAAAACGCGCAAGACGAACGCGAATTCCACGCCTGGCTCAGAGAAGAAACGAACCTTAGAAACGGAGAAAGACTTTGCAAAGATCGTCGAAAACGAGGAGAGCAAAGAAGAAACGATCACCACTACCGCGGATGAAGGTGAAGCGGTAGACGCGGACATGGAAGACGTCGTCCCGGTGCAAAAGCCTTCGCGTCGCGGTCGCAGATAATTTGTTATACAATAGAGAGACGAAAGGTAAGAAAGAGAGAAAGAGAGACACACATACACACATGTAATTACTACTAAACACTGAATTATATATATATATATATTAATAATAAACTTACAGGTAACACAAACAAGCGCATTAGCATCGCCCGAGCGGCTTCAATTCTCTCGCAAGTCGTCTTCTTGTTTCGTTCTTCGCTCTCAACGCAACCGCCTCCTCTGTGGTCACGTCGTCGTCAAACCCGAGCACTGGTGCGGCATCAATTGCCCTCTCAATTGTCCCCGGTGGCGCTCTCGTTCTTTGATTATCAATCTCGTTCGTCAACCTCGCCAACTTCTCCAACGCTTTCTGCAACCTCTCCTTCGCCACCGGCATGGCGGCCAAAGACTTTTCCAGCTTCTTCTTCGTCTCTTTCAGCTCTTCTTCCGAGATGTTCGCCGCGGCTAAAATGTTCTTGTTGTTTTCCTCGTCCTCTTTTCCTTCCTCGTTCTCTTCGTTGTTGTTGTTGTTCTTCTTCGCCTCGATTTCCACGCGTTCGTCTTTCAATCTATTCTCCAAGTTTTGCAACACTCTCGCCGGTCCAGTCAAGCGCTGCTCTCCAACCTTCTCGGTCAACTCCGCGACTTCGTTTTCCAACTCGTCCAACTCTGGATCACACGTTAACTCTTTCAACCGTTTTTCCTCTTTCACTCTTAAATCTTCTTCGTCTTCTTGCAAATCCTCTTCTTCGTCGTCGTCGTCCGCGCGCGGTTCTCTCCCAGACACCAGAACGTTTTTGCTCAGCGTTTCCGTCACGGATTCGCACATTCGAATCAATTGAAAGGACATCATGTTTTGTTGAATCTGGTCGGTATACGTCGCCTTCGCTTCTAAGGCTTTATCCGTCGCCGCGTCCGCGAGGAACTCTTCGATCTTTTTCAGCTCTGACGGGGATTTTAACCGGACTTTCACCATCTTCTTCTTCTTCGTTTATTACTTCTTTCCGATTCTTATACTAAGGGGGAGAATTTGAAAATAATTGAAACCCCTCTCTCCTCTGTTTTTGAATTTTCCCGACGTGTTTTCTCTCTCTCTCTCTCTCTCTCTCTCTCTGTTTTCTCTTCTCTTCAAAAACAAAAAGTGGTCTCGTTTATTTGGGACAGCGTTGCTCGTAGTATCGCGAAAAGATGGTGCTCTCTATCAAACGCCGCCAAAAGGTCTCTTTTTAAGCGTGAACGCGTTAAAATTATTAAGACGAAAACGTGCCGAGAGCAGAGACGGAAAAAATTCGAAGAAGAGAAATTTGAACGAAAACACGAAAAAAAATGTTTTTACGAAAACATCCGCTTCTTTCTCTCGGACGCGTGAGAGTCATTCCAGGCCGCGAATTTACGTACTTCTTCTCGGAAAAAGCGTTCGCGTAGACGAGTAGTGACGTTTTAATATATCTTTATTTTACACGCATCCACGCGCGCGCGCGTTTTCTTACACACACACATATCTAAAGTTGAAACCAACATGTTGAGCGCGACGAGTGCGACGACCTCGTTAAGTAGCTGCCTTCGAGGCTACTCCTTGAAACAGCAACAACAACAACAGCAGCGCTCGTCGTCTTCCGCGGAGTCGTCGTCGTCGAGAAGGTCGTCGACGTCCGTGATGATGAGAAGCAGCAGCAGCGAGAAGAAATCATCGTGTACGTCCTCGTCGTCTGAAGATGTCGGTCGCACGGCTTTATTGGCCACCATCGCGTCTTCTCCCATCGTGTTGTCCGCGCAAGACGCGTTCGCGAAAGGTGGCGAGTTCGGTTTACTCGAAGGCCGCACCGCGGCGTTGGTGCACCCGTTTTTCCTGGGCATCATGTACGCCACCAGCTTATACGCCGGGTATTTAGGCTTGCAGTGGAGGAAAGTTCGCACGGTTGGCGAAGAGATTCAAGAGTTGAAAAAGGCCTCGCCTGTCGGCGCGGACGCGGAAACGGCGAACCCGAACCAATCGAAAATCGACGAGCTGACCAAAGAACGCAAAGAGCTAGTCGCTGGGAACTATAAAGAGAAACACTTCAACGCCGGCTCGCTCTTGTTGGCGTTCGGGACGTGCTTAGCCATCGAAGGCGGGATGAACACGTACATTCGCGTCGGGAAGTTATTCCCTGGACCGCACTTGTACGCTGGCATGGGAATTGTGGCGTTGTGGGCCGCCGCCGCTGGTTTAGTGCCGGAGATGCAGAGAGGGAACGACAAGGCGAGAAGCGCGCACATCGCGTTGAACGCCGTCAACGTCGCGTTGTTCACGTGGCAGATTCCGACGGGTTTGGAAATCGTCGGGAAGGTGTTTCAGTTTACCAAGTGGCCGTAAAAAAATAAGTATGCGAGTAATGCGATGATGCAAAGAGATAATATATGTTCTTCTTTTTAATCGTGCTCATTCTTTCAATGCTATAAATTGTGTTTAATACGCTCGCTTCGTTTTTCGTTTACTAAATATTCTCCTCCTCTTTTAAGCAGTCGATGGCGTCACTTTTTTGTGGCTTCTTCCAACGTCATCATCATGCTTCGACGCTCCTCTACGAGGAAACTCTTCTTTCGGCGCTTGGCCTCTTTGCATCACGCGCAGACGACTCCCACCACCGCGTGTTCTTCTTCTTCGTGTTTTTCAAGCTCGCTAGAGCAGCATGAGCAGCAGAGAAGTGTCGGGGGAAAAAACATCGTCAGACGTCACTGGAAGACCCCCAAAGACGATGATGACGATGTTTTCTTTACCTTTCCGCCTACAAAAGGGAGGAGGTTTTTGAGCAACAACGCGTTCGAGGACGATGCGCTGGAAAAGAGAGGAAGTTTTTTTACGAGAGACGACGCGGACCCTCACGTGCAGAGACGATGGAAATCCACGAAAGCTTCGTCGTCGTCGTCTTCGTCTGCAAAGGAAGGGAAATCGAATTCGAAGCGTTTTTATACCTCTTCGAGCAAAAGTCAAAATCAAAACCAACACTCTTCTCGGTTCACGTCGAAACCGAAATCGTTAGCGATACCGTTCGAGTCTACCTCGGAGGTGTTTGAGGTGCCGGAGAAGCGGTCCACGAGTCTTCCGTGGTACACGCGCATCATGTTGAAAGTAGGCGGGTACGATAGTTCGGAAAGCGTGCAGAATCGAGCGTCGCAGCGGTTGTTTAAAGCGGTGGTAGAGAGATGCGACGAGGCGAAATTTTACGAGATATTGGGATTAGAGCACTCGTTTCGAACGGAGCACGCGATGTTTGTGTTGCACGTGTGGTTAGTTTTAGCTCGATTACGACGCGAAGGGGATTCCGGGAAGGCGATTTCGCAAATGTTTTACGACACGTTTCAAGAGGAGGTGGAGAAAAGAGTCCATCGCGAAGGCGTAAAAGTGAGAGTTCGTTCGACTTTGAAAGAGTTGGAGCAGTCTTTTTACGGGTCCGCGTTGGCGTATGATAAGGCGTTGAGCAGCGGGAACGACGATTTTATGAAATCGTTGAGGAGGAACGTGTTTATGAACGAAGGGGACGAGAAGAACGCGAAGGCTTTGGAGAGGTATTGCAGAAGGGAAATGGCTTGTTTGCATATTACCGAGACGGAAGCGGTGGTAAGTGGGAGAGTGCGATTTTCAAGCATCGATTGATGGTTTTTGATTGCATGGCAGTGTCGAACAAAAAAGCAACGCGGCGTTTTGATACGACTCAATCACGTGGTTTGTTTCAAAATTATTATAAACTTATCGCAAAATTCAATATAGAACAATATTTATTAATATAGTAGTAACAAAAGTGTCTCTCTAGCCTTCCCGTTCTCTTTTTAATCGCTCTTGTGACGCTTGTTACCGCCACCACCACCGCCGCCTCGTCCGCGGTTACCTCTTCCTCGGCCGCCGCCTCGGCCGCCGCCTCGATGATCTCTTTTGTTCCCGTTACGGTCTTGTCGATCGCGATCTCTCGCGCGTCTGTCGATGGCTTCCCAGTACGACTTCTCCTCGTCGCCCCCAACGAGCTCGATCGCGCACGCGTCGCCTTCCACTTCAATCGCGTTGCCGCCTTGTATGGATTCGATGATTTTCGCCGCTACTTTTTCGTCTTCGAATCTCAAAAAACCAGACTTTTCGCCTTGTTTGAAATCGACAAACTTGATTTTACCGTACGATTCAAACGCACTTTTAATGCCCTCGCGAAACTTGACGAAATCGTTCCACTCCATGTTTGCTTTTTCGCCCAAAGTGATTCTCGCAATCATCCCGGGCGTGTACACAACCTCTTTCTCTTCGCGCGGTTCGCCGTTGTTTTCTTTGTTCTCTCGTCGTCCTCCTCCTCTGTCGTCATCGTCGTCTCTGCTACGTTTGCTACCGTTGTTGTGATTATAGTTATCGTGACGACGATCGCCCATCACGACTTCCCTTTCCGCTCTTTTCCTCTCCTCGTCCAACTTTGCGTACTTCTCCGGATTGGCCGCTCTGTCCGCCTCCTCCTTCGCTTTCTGTTCCGCCTTCAACGCCTTCTCCTCCTTCTTCTTCTCCAAATACTCCTTCTTAAACATCAACGTCAACTCCGCGCCTTCGTACACCAACGTGTTGGACATTCCAGACACCTTTTTCGCGCTCTCCTCCGATGAAAACTCGACGAAAATGCTCCCTTTGAAATCTTTCGACGCGATGTGTCTTCGTAATCTCACCGACAACACTCTCTCGTCGCACTCCTTCTCGAAGAAATCCGTCAACGACTCAATCGTCGCCGTCATCGGAAAAGGGTTCGCATACAACGACCTCTTCTCCACATCTCGATCGATTTCCTCTTTCGGCCTTAAATCCTCCTTCCTTCTCACTCTCGGATCCGGACTCGTCTCCTCGGCGACTTGCAAACTCACCGATTTCTCCTTCAACAGTTTCGCCACGGCCTCGACAACCTCGGGGTTATTCGAGCCGCCGGAATCGTTCAAAATATCGCGCATGCGTTGAAATTTCAAAATCAATTTCAAATCCACGTACGCGTCCGGGTCTCGTTCCACTGTCTCGCGTAAAAACTTATCCCTGGGTAAGTTTGAATCCGAAAAGTAAAACTCCAATTGCCGGAGTAATTTCCTCTCCAATTTTTCGTCGAACGGGACGAAATCCTTCCGAAATTGTTTTCGGTCGCTCGGCCATCTCTCTTCCTCTTCCTTTTGTTGTTCTTCTTTTTGCGCGTCGTCGTCGACAGCAGCAGCTCCAAAAGCTTCCTCGTCGTCGTTTTTATCTGACATTATTATTCGTATTATACGAGAGTGTAGTGTATATTTCGTGGTTCGTTTCAGCGCTGATGCATTTGTGGCGGCGGATGTGCTCGCGATCTCTTTTTTTTCTTTTTTTTTCTTTTGGGCAGTCGAGAGAAATTTTTTCTCTTCTTGTTTTTTTTTGGTTCGCCTCTCTTTGTTTTCCTCACTCTCGTACCAAAAAAAGAATTTACTAGAGGCTTGAATTGAAATTAGTAGTAAAAAGAAATCATCATGCCTCCGCGGCGAAGCGCGCGAGGAGGAGGAGGAGGAGGAGAGAAAAGCGCGAGCCCGCAGGAACCACCCCCAGGAGTGGTGGCTTTGAGAAGAGGACGGTCGAAAAGCGCGAGCGTGGAACCACCGGGAGAAGAGGAGAAGAAGAAAAATGCACCACCAAATTCATCTTCTGCGGCGAAGAAGATGATGATCAAAAGCAATGACGAGAAAAAGACGACGACTTCTTCACCCTCTGCAAAGGCGAAGAGTACGAATAAGAATAAGAAGAAAGTCGCCGCCGGGGGCGCGCAGAAACAGCCAAAAACGAAAGCGACGATGGACACCACCGTCGTGGACGAAACGAATCGATTGAAGAGAGAGACGGCTTTTTTGTGCCCGATGCAGTTTAGGAACAATTTACCGCCGCCGAGGGCGTTGGATTGGAAGTTATTGCGAAGGAAAGGAAGTTTAGTAGACGACGACATGATGGCGGAACATAACGTGGCCTTACTGTACGACGAGTTGAGGCGATCGACGAGAATGTTTTCGGAAGATTTGGGGATAAATTTGGACCCGATTGGCTCGGACGCGTTTCGAGCGGCGAGGACGAAAGGAGAGATTCACCCGGACGATTTGATATTATTAGCCAACGATTCCGCCAAGGATAAGGAGACGAAGAGTGGAACTGGGAGGAAACCGGACGTTAATAAAGCGATGTGGTTGATGAATACGAAATACATTTCCGAAGGCGGTTTGTCGTTGAAGACGGGGATATCGGAAAAGTCGAATTTGATTTTAAAAAGGCAAAGAGAGTTGAGAGAAGAAGAAGAAAAGTTAGATCCGAGTTTGAGAGATTACAACAAATCGTTGTCGGAACGGGAGAAGCAGATCCTGGCGATCAAGAAATCGTTCGAAGCGGCGGAGAAGTTAACTTTAGAAACGGCGACGCACCCGAGGAACAAGAGTTTGAAACCGATCTCGGTGACGTCGGTGTTTCCAGATTTCAAGGTTTGGCCGCAAAACTTTGTGAGGTTGACGTTTGATGAGGACCCAACGTTAGACGTGGAAGGCGTGAGCGACGCGGCGGAGAATCTCAAGGAGAAAGCGATGCAAAAAGCGCTGGTGAAACCGATGATGGTGGAAGACGAAGCCGGGCGGCCGGACAAGTTCATCGCGTTATTGCTCCCGAAAGACGCCGCAAACGCAGAAAATGTAAAGATATTGGACGAAAACGAAAACGAAAACGGAACGGAGTACGATTGGGTGAGAGAATACAAATACGCGGTGAAAACTGAAGATATTAACACGGTGTGCTTTTATTTCGGTAAAGATCGCGTCACGTACGCCGATTTGAACACGAAGATAACCTGTCAAAAGAAAGCGAAGAGCACGAAAGGCAGGGAAGGCCAGGCCTGGAAACCGGTTTCCGTGCACGTGAAGAAACGTAAACGCACGGAAGAGGAAGAGGAGAAAAGAGCGGGGAAGTTAGCCGCCATAGAAGCTTAATATTGTTAAGTATGTTATTAATAACATAAAACGAGTTGAAAACGTAATTCATTTCATCACATAATAATATAGTAGGAATATAACAAACGCGTCGCCGCCGCGGGGATTTATTAATTTACTCTAACATCGCCCGTTCCAACTCCTCCTTCAAACTCCCGTCTTTATACGCGTCCATGGTAATGTCGCACCCGCCGAAAAACTCGCCCCCGATGTACAACTGCGGAAACGTCGGCCAACTGCTGTACGTTTTCATCCCAACCCTTAACTGTTCGCTGGCTAAAATGTCCACGTCCGTAAACGGCACGTTCATGCTTTGTAAAATCTGCACGCACGTGTTTGAAAACCCGCACTTCGGCGCTGATTTCGTGCCTTTCATGAACAGGACCACTTTATTTTCCGTCACGCACTTATCGATTTGCGTTTTCAGTTCCGGTCCGAGATTCGCTCGAATTCTTCTGCTGAACGTCGTCGATGATTTTTTAGAGGTGGTGGAATTAAAGGAGGAAGAAATCGACGTCTTGGCGCCACTCGAAGAACGGATCGAGGGAGAAGACAAAGAAGAAGCAAACGTCGTCGTTGCCATCATCGTTTCAGCTGCTTTTCGCTTTTGTTTGTGTGTGTGTTATATTTAGAGAAGAAGAACACTTTTGGGGAAACTGAGAGAGGAGTGGAAAAGAGCACTCACCAGAGTCTCGAAGAATGAGTCGACTCGCGAGGGTGAAAAGAGCTGAAGTTCAGAGAGCGACACAGATGCAAGCGGAAGAACAAATCACGTCAGAAAATTTTTCTTTTTTTTTGTTGCCACGTCTCTCAAAACAGGGGACAAACTTTAGGGGAGAAAGGCAGTCGTATCTCCGAGAGAGAAGACGACATTAGAGAGAGAGAGCGCGCGCGCGTTTTATATCACACTTTATATATTTGTCGAGAAGAGAGAGACAGAGGATAAAGAGCGATGATGACGACGACGACGACGACGACGCATCATCGTCATCGCGTCCTCGCAGTCGTTCCCTCTTCCTCCTCGTCGGAGAATACTCATCGAAGAAGAATTCTTCGAAAAACGACGATTACTCCCCGAGCGACGACGAACGCGTCGTCCTTTCCGGGGAAGAAGAAGAAAAAAGAAGATTCTTCCTCGGAAGATCATCATCACGAACAACAAGACAACAAGAACAAGAACAAATCATCGTCTTGGTCCGGGTGGAACTCGGCGACTTCGAACGCTTCTCACCACGGAGAGCGTCCTCTGAGCGTGAACCGAGCGATTCGAACGTTCGCCGGGAACGCCGCGAGGACCATGATGGTCGCCTCCTCGAAAGGAGGAGGATCGGCCTCCCTGTTGTCCCTTGGGACGACGTCGTCCCAAAAGACAAATGCGAGGAAAGGCACGAAATCCGCGAATTCGTCAAACAACAACAACGCGAAGAAAAATAATATCACGAACAACAACAACAACAACAACAACAACAGATTGAACGCGCTGTCCGTGGAAGAGAGCGATGTAGTTGCGACGAGTGAAGAAGAAGAGGAAACGAGAACAGAGAAAGGGATGGCGTTTATCGCGAAGATTACGAATGGATCTATCGTTCCTTCGGGCGGTTTGAACGCTACTAATTCTTCGGGATCGAAAATGTTGGAGAAGGAGGAAGAGGCGAAGAAGACTTTTTCGAGTGGTGGTAGGAATAAAGGCGATCAAATTATAGGCAGAGATAACGTGAGGATTGCAACGAGCGAGGACGATTTTGAAGTGGTTGCAAATTTGAGAGCGACTGCTTTCTACGACGATCTTACGGAACGACAAGCGCTGCCGTTCCCCCCTCGGTTTACGCCAACGTTTCACCGAGAGTTTGCGCAGAGGGAAAGAAAGGCGTTGGCGGAGAGAGTGGTGAGGCCGACGTCGGCGTGCGCAAAGTGCGTGTGTTTGGTGGCGGATGATTCGGGGGAACATTTGGTCGTGGAGAGGTTGAGAAATAGCTCCTCAGCGGTGATTGGGTGCTTGGACGTTTCCATTCGGCACAATCCGCAATCGAGTTCGACTCGGTACCAGTCGTCAGCCGCGGGAGTTGTGAACACAAATGATAGCATTAATAGATATAATAGCGGTCCCAAAACGGAAACGTTTGTATATGTGGACAACGTAGCTGTCGCGCGACGCGCTCGGCGTCGAGGCGCGGCGAAGGCGTTGCTTGAAGCTGCTTCAAACGAAGCCATCTCGTGGGGCGCGAGGGAGATGTTCACGCACGTGCACTGCGAAAATGCGGCAGCGAGACGTTTGTACCACGCGTACGGTTTTAGAGCATGCGTTCCCGAAGTCGAAGAGAATGTATTAACAGGAAGAGGAGAAGGAGAAGATGGAGTGACGACGATGACGACGACATTGGCGAGTATTAATAGCAACAGGTTCGGTCGACTGGCCGGCCTCGTCATGATTCGAGCGCCATTGCCGTTAAAAAGGAAAAAGGAAGACGTGCCGTCGTCCGAATCGTGCGATTGCGGATTCGAAATGATTGAAGAAATCGACGAGTGCGTTTGCGGGAAATCAAGCTGCAAAGATCCGTCCAAACGCTTGATTTCTCTGTAAATAGTAAATAAGAAGAGAAGAATTTCGTGGAAGCGATGTAAACTTGTGGTGTATTCTTATAAATTTGTAAATGCATAAGCGCGTGATATATACCAGTAATATATATGTAGTTATTAAAACTCTACTCCTATCATCTCTGTTGCTTCTACTGCTATCAGTTTCCCTCGTCCTTTTCGTAGTAATCCGGCATGGATTCCAAGTCGCGTCTCTCTTTTTTCCTTTTCGACGATATCGGAGCCTCCTTCGCGCTGGTAATGACGGTTATTTTCTTCGTGTTTACGACCGTTAAACCACCAGCCGTTGTCGTGACAACCTTTGTAGAGGTTTCTGTTGGTGTCGGCGTCTTCCTCGCGCGTTTTTGTTTCGGTTTCGCTTTCAGAATTTCTTCGAGTTTCCCTTCCAACCTTTTCGCAAATCTATCAACCGCTCCGCCAATCTTCTTCGCTGGATCGAGATAACCTGCCGCGTACGTCGACGATACCGGGCGTTGCTTATTAACCAAAATCGCATCCAACGCTTTACCGTACGTTTCTGTTTGCTCGAGCAACGTCTGCACGCCCGGGATCCCGCCATTCTCAAGGGATACCATCTCGTCTCGTACCTCCTTGTATGCCTCCAATAACTCGTTATTAACAACTACTTTAGTCGATTCCACCAAATCTCGTCTCTCTCGTTGCGTCAGCGGACGCGTACATCCGACGATAAAGGCGTTATCTGCGAACATCTCTTTAATAATCGCCAGCGTTTCGAGCGCAGCTTCGACGTCGTCATCTTCGTCACCATCTTCGTCCTCCTCCTCCGTTTTCTCGTTGCTACTACTCTTGTTGTTCTTCTTCTTCTTCTTCTTCTTCTTCTTCTTTTTCTTCTTATTATGCTCTACCTCCTCTTCTAACCTCTCCAACACTCCTAGCAACTCTCTCATTCTCTCTAAACTCACGTACACTCTCGCTTTCGGCAACTCCTCGTCCTCTTCCATCACCTTCGCTCTCTCTCGATAGCCTCGACTCACGAAAAACACGTCTCTTCGCGGTTGTCTGCGGTAGAACATGAAGAGTAAATACAAAGCGCCAACGGTCAAACTCGAAGACGTCGGACTCTTATCTTCCTTCTTTCGAAACACTCGGTCGTTCGCGAGATCCCAAATCGCCAACGACGCGTCGAACAGTCTTTGCAGCTGTTCGTTCGGGTTGGTAAACTTTGTTTTCAGGTGAAACATTCGGTCGAAATTCCGTTCGGTATACAGCAATCGAAACGATTGGAACGGCGACTCTTCTTCTTTTCCTCCTCCGCATTGTTTCGACGACGACGACGACGGCGACGAAGGCGACGAGATTTTAGCGTCTCTTATTCTCCTCTTCTCTTTTCCTCCGTCTTTTTCTTTTCCTTCTTCTTCTTCTTCTTCTTCGTCGAATTTCCCCCTACGAATTTGCTGACGTCGAAATTGCCACGCGCGAACGAGGTCAAAGCAATCGGTTTCCAGACCTGGGGGAAGAAGATGCCGTTGTTCCGAGGACTCGTCGTTTTCTTCGTCGTCTTCTCCGTCTGGGGACTGTTCCTTCTTCGTCGTCGTCTTCTTTTTATCAGTCATGGTTTGCCATCCATTTTTGAGTGCACGTGTGAAGAATTTTTCCCCAAACGATGCTCGTACTCTTACACGCGCTCGCGTTTATGATTGAAATCGAATGAACCCCGAGGAGGAGTTCCTTCCCGAATGGCTCGTCGTCGGTGGTCCAACAACAACAACAACAACAATTGCCGCCGCCGACGACGATGATGATGATGATGATGATAATCGTCAACAACATCTCCTTCGTCTTCTCAATTCTCTCCTGAACAACGCTAACGGTTTAGGTGCGTCAACGCTGAAAGACGTGCGTCGCCGGTGTAAAGAAGGGAAGGAATCGATCGAGCGGTATTCTCCCGCGCATTTTTCGGGGGCATTTGACGACGACGATGATGACGACGAGGCCGTGGCATCGCGCCTCGCGCCAAAGCTCGTCAAACTGCAACACGCGAAAGATTTCGTCTGGGAAGAGCTCCACACGGGGGACTGGAAAGACGCGGAGGATAAATGGCGAGAAGGTGAAGGGTTGGTTATTTTCGCGTATTGCCGGATGTGCGTGAGATACGCGCGAGCGCGAGTGAAGAGTGATGAAGTGGGAGCGAAATACGTCGAGCGCGTGTTGAAAAGGGTGATAAAAGAGCTGGATGTGGGAACGTTGCTCGCGGGCGACGTCGGCGGAGGGAAGACGTTGGCGAAAGTCGCGGAGGAAGTGAGCGAGCGTTTGAAAGAGGTGAGAAAGATGATGGATGCGAATGTCGGGGAAGGAGATAAGAGAGTGCTGAATTGGAGATTTGAATGCGAGGACGTGGAGAACGCGAGCGAGGAAGACGTAGAGGACGATGGGAAGAAACGAAAGAGAGAAGCAAGCGAAGAGGAAGAGGAAGAAGAAGAAGAAGAAAAGAACGTCTTATTTCCGATACTCGAGAAAGACAGAGGAGGACAGCCACCGTTGAAAGTGCCTAAATTCAAGGAACCGCTATCGTTGGAGACCTTCATGACGCAGTTTTACTTGCCAAAGAAACCATGCGCCATGCGACGCTTTTGCACGCATTGGCCTGCCCACGAGAAGTGGAAAGATCCCTCGTATTTCCTCGACAACTTTGGCGCTCGAGCCGTGCCAGTAGAATTTGGAAGCTCGTATTCGAGCGAAAACTGGAAAATAAACGTCGTGACGTTCGAGGAGTTTCTTTTAAAGCACATGACGGATGACAAATGCGGCGCTTATTTAGCGCAGCAAACGCTCGCAGACCAATTTCCGAAACTTTTAGAGGATATCCGCGAACCAGAGTACGTCCACGGCTGTTTTCGAGAGGAAGAGGAGGACGAAGCAAACGGTGGAAGTAAGATAAACATCGTCGCGAAGAATTTTTGGATAGGTCCGAAAAACACGGTCTCTCCGCCGCACACGGACCCTCGAGATAACTTGTTTGTCCAAATTTGTGGCGCCAAGCGCGTTCGTCTCTGGAAACCGTTAGATACGGACACAGACAAAGACGATAACGACGACGACGACGACGAAAACGCAATGAACCAGAACGCGACAACGACGACCACGATGTACCCGTACACCGCCTCCTCCACAGAAAACACCAAACTCACCAACACCTCCAAAGCGGGCGATATTTCGCTCGCTTCTTTTTCTCCTCGAGCGTTCCCGAGGCTCTATCGGAGACCTTTTTACGACGTCCAACTCGACGCCGGTGACGCGCTCTTCATTCCCAAAGGGTGGTGGCACTTCGTGAAAAGCGTTTCGAACAGCATCAGCGTCTCGTATTGGTGGTAGTAGTTATGATAGAGAGTAGCAGATAGAGAGGTTTTAGTCAAATACTAGTTTAGGGTTCCTGAGCAATTTCAACACCCTTTCGTTCGAATCGAATATTGCACAAAACACACACGCACGGGAAAAACAACGCTTCGAGAGTTTAAACGTTCAAACGTGTTGTTTTGCGACGTAATAATAATAAATCAATTAACATGCGCGTCTACGGAGTCGTCAATTCTTCCACGGAAGATGCGCCTTTGATAAAAAGAGAGAAGCAAACGAAATTCGCCACGGCGAGTAAAATCGCCCTCTTGACGGTCGGTCTCGCCGGTGGAGTGATAGCGATCGCGAGCGGCAGCTCGTCGATGCGAGTGTTCGGTCTCGGGACATCGTCGGCGTTGGCGGAAAAGTGCGGGGATTTGAGCGCGATTCCGCAGTGCCCGAGTGCAAAATTAGGCTCGAGCGAAGCTGAGAAGCTTTTGGATTCGGTGCAATGCACGACGTCGAAAGCGCAGGTGAAGATGTACGCGACGGGGCCGTGCGCGGCGTGGCCGGAAGGACACGCCGCGCAGACAATGTCTGTTTCGAAAGTTGGCAGAAAAGAGATGAGCTCGAAGAAACCTTCTTCTGGTTCTGTTTCTGGCGCCATGAACGACAAAACCGTCGTCGCGGATACGCAAAAGTTCAACCAGAACTTGCAAGACAGCGTCGACGAGGCGGCGCAGCAAGCTGAGGCAGCTGCGGGTAACGTAACGGATGTGGTTCAAGATGGTTTTCAACAAGTTAATAATACATGGAACGAGATTACTGGCCAAGGTGGCGAAGATGATGACGAGGGAGATGATGATGAAGAAGACTCGACGCCATCTGAAGATGAAGATTCGGGAGATTCGGAAGACCCGACGCCGTCTGAAGATGAAGATTCAGGAAATTCGGAAGACCCGACGCCATCTGAAGATGAAGATTCGGGAAGTTCGGAAGACCCGACGCCATCTGAAGATGAAGATTCGGGAAGTTCGGAAGACCCGACGCCATCTGAAGATGAAGATTCGGGAAGTTCGGAAGACCCGTCGCCGTCTGAAGATGAAGATTCGGGAAATTCGGGAGATGATGACGCACCTGATTGCCACCACGACGGAATACCGAAATCGTGCCCGCCGAAAGAAGAAGAGGAAGACACCACGGCGGCCACCTTTGAACACATCGACGAGTATACTGCCCATGTCGATAAAGCTATTGAACACTTTTCCGAAAAGGTTGAAGATTCGCAAGAAGAGATCACGGAAGGTTTGGATCAAATCGATGAAGCCAATAAAGATATTGACGACGAAGTTCACGATGTTATCGATACTACTGTTCATCCGACGAACGAAGATGTGGCGGAGACTGAACAAGCTGCAGAAGAGGAGGACGATGACGATGAAGACGATGAGGACGAAGAAGCAAAGGTCGGTAAAAAACATCACTCGAGCAAAACCAAATCTGCAGTTGCTGCCAACGGAGAGGAAGAAGAGGAGGAATCTGAAGATGAAGATTCAGGAAATTCGGAAGACTCGACACCATCTGAAGATGAAGATTCAGGAGATTCGGAAGACCCGACGCCGTCTGAAGATGAAGATTCAGGAGATTCGGAAGTCCCGGCGCCGTCTGAAGATGAAGATTCAGGAGATTCGGAA
>Ga0209335_10001685_pt1 | contig 25039 bp, 32 predicted proteins | sample COG_09_FD_184753 | JGI IMG/M metagenome (GOLD analysis project Ga0209335, IMG submission 184753) | Pelagic Microbial community sample from North Sea - COGITO 998_met_09 (SPAdes) (version 2) | ecosystem: Environmental > Aquatic > Marine > Neritic zone/Coastal water | place: Helgoland, sampling...
TAAGTCCTATTTGGACAAGTTTGTTTTGAGGAATATTTACACCTGCTATACGAGCCATATTTTTGAGAATAAATTTAGCCTTTTATATAAGAAGATGTCCCAAAGTCAACTTCTTAAACCCTAAGAATTTCATTGATTTTACTAGTTATTTCGTCAATTTTTGAGTTACCATCTATTTCAGTAAAATTTACATTTTTTGAATAAAAATCCAAGACAGGTTTTGTTGTTTTCATATAAGTATCATATCTAGATATAACTGTTTCATAATTATCATCATTGCGCTTCACAAGGTGATCCTTACCACAAGGGTGTAACTCAATTTCATTCTTATTAAAAAATTCATTAAAAGTAATTGTACATTTTTCACATGTAACACGACCCATTATTCTTTTTTCAACAATATCACGACTGACATTAAGGTAAATTATATAGTTTATTTTCTGATCAAACTCTGTAAGAATTTTTTCTAACTCAATTGCTTGTTTGATATTCCTAGGATAACCATCAAAAATAATTCTATCTTTAAATTTTAATTTGCTTATTGATTTCTTTAATAATGTATGAACAATTTCATCAGAAACAAACATTCCTTTAGAAATTAATTCTTCAATTTCATTTCCTAGAACTGTTTTTTGCTTACTTTCATTTCTTAGTAAATCACCAGTTGATAATTGAAAGTAATTATAATTTTTTACAATGAATTGAGCCTGTGTTCCTTTACCTGCTCCTGGTGGACCAAATAAAATTATACTCATTTTTTTATCTACCGAATTTTGTTTTCTTAATTAATTGCTCATATTGAGAGCTCATTAATCTTGTTTGAATCTGGGTGACGGTATCTATGGCAACTACTACAACAATTAATATTGAAGTTCCACCAAGATAGAATGGAATTGGATAATTCGCTATTAAAAATTCTGGCATTAAACATACTAGGGTTAAATATAGTGCACCAATCGTTGTAAGTTTAGTTAAAATATTTTCTATATAAATAGCTGTACTTTCTCCAGGTCTAATCCCAGGAATAAACCCTCCATATTTTCTTAAATTTTCAGCAGTCTCTACTGGGTTAAATGTTATAGAGGTGTAAAAAAATGTAAAAAATATAATACCTGAAGCATATAAAATCATGTACAGAGGCTGACCTTGAGTAAAGTATGAACTTATATTCAAAAAAGTATCACTATCTGATAAGTTAAAATTAGAGAATGTTACTGGCAATAATAATAAAGCGGATGCAAAAATTGCAGGTATTACACCAGCTTGATTTATCTTTAAAGGTAAATGAGATGATTCACCACCGTACATTTTATTACCCATTTGTCTTTTGGGATAATTTATCAGTATTTTTCTCAATGCTCTTTCCATAAATACAATGAACATTATAGTGGCAATTAATAAAACAAATATTGCAATAATCATTATTGTTGAAACAGCTCCTGTTCTACCAAGCTCAAAAGTTGTTACTAAGGCTCTCGGTATCTCGGCAACAATTCCTGCAAAAATTATTAAAGAAATACCATTACCAATACCTCTTTGCGTAATTTGCTCTCCTAGCCACATTAAAAATAGAGTTCCAGCAACTATAGTCGATACTGTCGATATCTTAAAAAATACACCTGGATTGATTACTAGATTGGCTGAAGATTCAAGCCCTACTGATAAGCCATAACCTTGTACTGTAGCCAGTAGAACTGTTCCATATCTTGTTATCTGCGTAATCTTTGCTCTTCCAGTTTCACCCTGTGCCTTTAAATTTTTAAAATAATCTGAAACACCTGTTAATAGTTGAACAATAATTGATGAAGAAATGTAAGGCATAATACCTAAGGCAAATATTGCCATTCTACTAACGGCTCCACCTGCAAAAACGTTAAACATTCCTAATAAACCTTTTTGATTGCCACTCATCATGACTTGCAATTGTTCAGGATCAATACCAGGGAGAGGAACAAAAGTACCAAATCTATAGATTGCTAATATAAATATAGTAAAAATTATTCTATTTTTAAGATCTTTAGTTCCAGAAGATGCGCTCATAATATCTTATTTTATTTTTTTAACTGTATTTTACCACCAGCTTTTTCTAATTTTTCCATTGCAGATTTTGAAATTAAGTCTGCTTCGATATTAATTTTAGCTTTAATTTCACCAGAACCTAATATCTTTAATTTTTGTGAATTTTTATTAATCAATTTCAATTTTTTTAATAGATCAGTATTAATTACATCATTAGTATTGATAGTTTTATGATCAATAAATGACTGAATTTTTTCTAAGTTCATTATAGCAATAATTGTTTTACCAAAAGAATTAAATCCTCGTTTAGGTAATCTTCTATATAAAGGCATTTGGCCACCTTCGAAGCTATTAATAGCAACCCCTGATCTAGACTTTTGACCTTTAACACCTCTTCCTGATGTTTTTCCTTTTCCTGATCCGATACCTCTACCAACTCTTATTTTTTTTTTGGTAACTTTTCCTGTTGTATTTAATTTACTCATTATCCTCTTTTTTCTACTACTTCAGAAATTTTTTTATTTCTAATTGTTGATATGTGTTTTGGTGAATTTTGTTTAGATAGGGCTTTCATTGTAGCTCTAATAACATTATGAGGATTAGAAGTGCCCATCGATTTTGCAACTATATCTTTGATTCCTAGAACTTCGCATACAGCTCTAACTGGTCCACCCGCTATAATTCCCGTTCCTTTTGGGGCGCCACGTAATATAATTTTTCCAGCACCATCTTTACCGTAGACATCGTGGTGTATTGTTCTTCCATCTCTAAGCGGAATATGAATTAAATTTCTTCTAGCGGTTTCGTTTGCTTTTTTAATTGCATCTGGAACTTGTTTTGCTTTAGCGTGTGCTATACCAATTTTTCCAGCTTGATTTCCAACAACTACTAATGCAGAAAAACCAAATCTACGTCCACCCTTTACAACTTTAGCAATTCTATTTATGTGAACTAACTTTTCTAGAATATCATCTTTTTTTTTATCTTTAAAATCCATAATTTAAAATTCCATTCCATTTTTTCGTAGTGTATCAGCAAAAACTTTTACTCTACCATGATATTTATATATTCCTCTATCGAAGTAAATTTTTTTTATTTTCTTCTCTTGTGCTTTTTTTGCTAGCTTTTCTGCAACTATTTTTGATAATTCTATTTTGTTAACTTTCTTCATTAATTTTACATCTTTTTCAATCGATGAAGCTGACAGAAGTGTTATATTTTTTATATCATCAATAATTTGTGCAGATATATTTTTGGTAGATCTTGATATGCTAAGTCTAAATCTATCAGATGAAGAAACTCTTTTAACTTTATTGGTAATTCTAAATTTTTTTCTATCTGTAGTTTTTAATTTCATTATTTTTTCTTTCCTTCTTTTCTTAAAATGTACTGACCTTTTTCTCTTATTCCTTTGCCTTTATATGGTTCTGGCTTTCTAAATGATTTAATTTTAGATACTACTGTCCCCACTTGTTGTTTGTCAGAACCACTTACTTTTACTGTTGTTTGTTTATCAACAACAATTTTAATACCTTCTGGAATATCAAAATCAATATCGTGGCTATATCCTAATTGAAGATTAAGCTGTTTACCTTTTAAAGCAGCTCTATAACCAACTCCAACAAGTTCAAGAATTTTTTCATACCCAGCACTAGAACCTATTACTGCATTATTTATTAAGCTTCTGTTCATGCCCCATAATCTTTTTGAATTTTGATCTATTTTTTTTGGTTTTATAGAGATTCCTTTTCCTTCTGTAATATCAAGATTAAACATTTCTAAATCTATATTGAGAGATTTTTTTCCTAATGGTCCTTCAATATTTAGTACATTTCCTGATAAAACTGCTTTAACTTTTTCAGGAATTACAATATTTATTTTACCAATTTTTGACATTAAAATACCTTACAGATTATTTCGCCACCAACTTTTTGTTTTCTTGCATCAATATCAGTCATTACACCTTTTGGAGTTGATACAATTGCAATCCCTAATCCTCCATTAATCTTTGGTAGGCTTCCAGCACTGGAAAAAATTCTTCTACCAGGTTTTGATACTCTCTCAAACGTGCTAATAACAGGATTTCCTGAATAATACTTTAAATCAACAGATAATGTTGGTTTGTTTGTTTCGGAATCAATTTTATAATCTTTTATAAAACCTTCGTTTTTAAGTATATCTGCAATTTTAACTTTAAAATTAGATGATGGTAGTGCTACTTTTTTATGATTTCTCATTAAAGCATTTTTTATTCTAGCGATCATATCCCCTATTGGGTCACTTAAACTCATATTATCCTTTCTACCAGCTTGACTTTGTCATTCCAGGAATTAAACCATGTAATCCAAGGTCTCTCAAAGCTATTCTTGATATTTTTAATTTTCTGTAAACACCGTGTGGTCTTCCAGTTATTTGACATCTGTTCATTACTCTCGTTTTAGATGAATTTCTTGGCAAATTTGATAGTTTTTGTTGAGCTTTAAATCTTTCCTCAAAGGATATTTTTTTATCCATTATTATTTTTTTTAATGCTTCTCTCTTTTTGAAAAGTCTATCAGAAAGTTTAATTCTTCTATTATTCTTATTAATTGCGCTTACTTTTGCCATTATTAATTATCTCCTTTTTTTATAAATGGGAAATTTAATTTTTCTAAAAGTGCATAACTATGATTTTTGCTCTGTGATGAAATTACAACAACAATATCAAGTCCTCTAATTTTATCAATACGATCAAAATTAACTTCTGGAAAAATTATATGCTCTTTTACCCCAAAGGTATAATTTCCAAATTTGTCAAAACCATTTGCAGATAAACCTCTAAAGTCTTTAATTCTTGGAAGGGCGATATTCACTAATCTATCAATAAATTCATACATTTTATTTCCCCTTAATGTAACTTTTAATCCAGCATTAGTGCCTTTTCTAGTTTTAAAATTTGCAACAGATTTTTTAAATTTAGTAATTATTGGTTTTTGACCTGCTAATTTGCCTAAGTCATCTTCACAAGATTTTAGTGTTTTTGAATCATTACCATCCAAACCAAGACCCATATTAATCACAACTTTATTTAATTTTGGACTCATATAATTATTTTTATAACCTAGCTTCTCTTTAAGTGCTGGTTGAATTTCTTTATAATAAAGTTCTTTTAATCTTGGTGTCATTTTTTAGCCTCAGCTTTTTTATTTTTACTTTTACTTTTACTATCTACGGGAATTAAATTTGAAATATGAATAAAACTTTCTTTAGAAATAATGCCACCTTTTTTTTCTTTAGTTGTTTTAACATGTTTCTTAACAATATTAATTCCTTGGACTTTAGCTCTGTTATTTGGTCTATCAATCTCAATAACTTCACCTTCTTTTTTTTTGTCTTTTCCAGTTAATATTTTTACTTTAATGCCCTTACTAATCATTTATAAAACCTCCGGTGCTAATGAAATAATTTTCATTTGCCCTCTATTTCTCAATTCTCTAGTTACTGGTCCAAAAATTCTAGTTCCAACTGGTTCACCTTTATCATCAACTAAAACAGCAGCATTATTGTCAAATTTAACTTTAGACCCATCATCTCTGTGGATACCTTTTTTAACTCTAACTACTACAGCTTTATGAACTGACCCTTTCTTTACTTTACCCTTTGGTATTGCTTCTTTAACTGCGATAACAATGGTATCTCCAATGCTTGCATATCTACGTTTAGACCCACCTAAAACTTTAATACATTCAATTCTTTTTGCTCCTGTATTATCAGCAACTAGTAGCTCAGTTTGTACTTGTATCATTCAGCACCATCCATAACTTGAAATTTCTTGTTTTTTGAAAATGGTTTACTTTCAATGATTGAAACTTTATCACCATTTTTAAATTTATTATTCTCATCATGAGCATTATATTTATTTCTAACTTTAACTACTTTTTTTAAGACTGGGTGTGAATATTTTCTTTCAACCATTACAGTTATTGTTTTGTTAGGTTTGTCACTTACAACAATTCCAGTTAATATTTTTTTAGGCATTTAATTTTCCCTTTAATAGAGTTTTTAATCTTGCTATTGTTTTTTTAGTTTCACCAATTTTAGATGGATTAGTAATTTGTGAGTTAATTTTTTGAAACCTAAAATTAAATAAATCTTTTTTCAATTTATCAATATTTTTTAAAGCTTCATCTTTAGTTAGTTTTTTTAATTCTTGTTTTTTCATTTTATAAAACTCTTTTCACAAACTTTGTCTTAATTGGTAATTTTGCTGATGCTTTATATAAAGCTTCTTTTGCAATTGACTCAGATACTCCATCAATTTCAAATAAAATTCTACCTGGCTTAACTCTACAAGCCCAATATTCAGGGGCACCTTTACCTTTACCCATACGAACTTCAACGGGTTTTTTTGAAACTGGTATATTTGGAAATATTCTGGTCCATACTCTACCTTGTCTTTTCATATGTCTTGTTAAGGCAACTCTGGCAGCCTCAATTTGCTTTCCTATAATTCTTTCAGGTGCCATAGCTTTAAGGGCAAACGCACCATAATTTATTGAGCTACATCTTGAAGCATTTCCGTGAATTCTTCCTTTATGTGCTTTTCTATATTTGCTTCTAACTGGCTGTAACATAGTTATTTTTTAACCCCAGTATTTATCTTATTAGTTTCTTGGCTAAACTCTCTTGCAAAAACTTCACCTTTATAAATCCAAACTTTAATACCAATTATTCCAAAAGTTGTCAGTGCTTCAGCTTCCGCATAGTCGATATCGGCCCTTAAAGTGTGTGAAGGAATGCTACCATCTCTTAGCCATTCTGTTCTAGCAATTTCATTACCACCTAATCTTCCACTTATTGAAACTTTAATACCTTTGGCTCCAAGTCTTAGACATGACTGCATTGCTCTTTTCATTGCTCTTCTATAAGAAATTCTTTTTACTAATTGCTGGGCAATGTTTTCAGCAACTAAATATGCATTTGTTTCTGGTTTCTTTACTTCTTTAATATTTAAACTTACCTCGTTTGTTGTAAACTTAGATAAATTGTTTTTAATTTTGTCTATGTCGCTACCTTTTTTTCCAATAACAAATCCTGGTCTAGATGTATAAATTGTTACAAAACACTTGTTTGATGTTCTTTCAATCATAACTTTAGATACACCTGAATTTACAACATTTTTTTTGATATATTTCCTAATCTTAAAATCTTCAATTAAATAATTTCCAAAATCTTTTTTTTTTGCATACCAAACAGAGTCCCAACCTCTATTTATACCAAGTCTAAATCCTACTGGATTAACTTTTTGTCCCATGACTCTCCATTTGTTTTGCTTCTGATAAAATAATAGTAATACTTGAATATGGTTTTAAAATAGGTGCAGCTCTTCCTTTTGCTCTAGGTCTAAATCTTTTCATAACAATTTTTTTACCACAATATGCTTCTTTTACAATTAGACTATCGATATCATATTGGTTATTATTTTCTGCATTAGCTACAGCAGATGAAATTGTTTTTCTAATTTCTTTAGTAATTCTTTTTGCAGAAAATTGTAAATCTCTAATAGCAACATCAACTTTTTTTCCAACAATAGCTTTAAGAATTGGATTCAGTTTTCTTACACTTGATCTAATATTATTATTTACAGATCTAACTGTATTTTCTTTTGATTTATCTATTTTCTTTTTTTTACTCATAATTATTTTCTAGGTGGTGCCTTATCTGCTGGTTTAGCTTTTTTATCAGCAGGTGTATGACCAAAAAACGTTCTTGTTGGTGAAAATTCACCAAGTTTATGCCCAACCATATCCTCCGATATTGTTACTGGTATAAATTTCTTACCATTATAGATCAAGAAACTAACCCCAACAAACTCAGGAATTATAGTTGACTTTCTAGACCATGTTTTTACTGGCATTTTTTTTGGATCTTTTTTTTGTTTTTCTACTTTTTTAATTAAGCTTTCTTCAACAAAAGGTCCTTTCCATACCGATCTAGACATTATTTAGAATCCTTTCTTTTATTTCTTCTTTTTACGATAAATTTGTCTGTCCTCTTATTATCTCTAGTTTTTAAACCTTTAGCTGATTGTCCTGTTGGAGATACTGGGTGTCTACCACCTGCAGTTTTACCTTCACCACCTCCGTGTGGGTGGTCAACAGGATTCATAACTACACCTCGAGTGTGTGGTCTACGTCCTAACCATCTTGATCGACCAGCTTTACCGATCTTAATGTTTTTTTGATCAGGGTTAGATAAAACACCTATAGTAGCTAATGATCTTGAATCTATTTTTCTAACTTCGCCTGAAATCATTTTAATTAATGAGTAGTTACCATCTAAACCACTTATGCTTACTGAAGTTCCTGCTGATCTTGCAACTTTACCCCCCGCACCTGGTTGTAATTCAACATTGTGAATATCAATACCAACCGGTATATCTTGTAATGGCATACAATTACCGATTTTAATTTCTTTTTTATGTCCATTTTCAATAGTATCACCAACCTTTATTTTTTGAGGAGCTAAATAATAGGAATGATGACCGTCTTCAAACTTAACTAACATAATATAACATGATCTATTAGGATCGTACTCAATTCGCTCTACTGTGGCTAACATATCAAATTTTTTTCTGTAAAAATCAACCTGTCTATACATTTGCTTATGTCCACCCGCTCTATTTCTAGATGTAATATGACCATTATTATTACGACCCTTCATAGAGTTTTTTGGTTCTACCAATGCTTTAAAAGGTTTTCCTTTCCATAGGCCCGTTCTATCAACTAGAATTGTGCCTCTAGTAGATTTTGTATATGGTTTAAAAGTTTTTAGTGCCATTATTTAAATTCCTGTCGTCAAATCAATGCTTTGACCCTTTTTAAGTGTTATAATTGCTTTTTTGTAACCTTGAACTTTAACTTTTTTCCCTCTAGTGATTTTTGTTCTATTTTGCTTATTTACAATATTAATCTTTGTTACATTAACTTTAAAGATTTTTTCAATATTTTTTTTTAAGTTTATTTTGTTAGCTTCTCTAGGTACTTTAAAAACAATTTTATTTTGTTCCGACAAGTTTGTAGATTTTTCAGTCACCATTGGTGATAAAATTTTATCGTATAAATGTATCTTGTCCATTTTAAGAATATCTCTTTTCTAGTTCTTTTACTGAACTTTCAGTAAAAACAACTTTTTTAAACTTGATTATATCAAAAGCACTAAAGTGATTTACATCTGTTACTTTAACATTAGGTATATTTCTTGTTGATTTTTCTATTTTTTCTTTTGAAGCTTTATCTAAAATAATTAGTGAGTTGGTAATTTCAAATTTTTTAACTATTAAACTCATTTCTTTTGTTTTTTTAATCTCGTTATTAAAGTCACTAAAAATTAACAAATTATTTAGTTTATTTTTTTCAGTTATTAAAGAAGCTATACTTAATTTTTTCTCACTTTTATTTAATTTTCTTTTTTTATAAGCTAGCTCTCCTTTTGGACCGTGTGCTATACCACCACCAACAAATATTGGTGCTTTTCTACTAGCATGACGAGCTCCACCTGTGCCTTTTTGGGCATAAATTTTAGCTGTTGCACCAGCTACCTCATTTTGTTGTTTAGTTTTAGCGTGTCTTCCTTTGTAATTAGCATTTGTTTTATATAAAACGTTATCAACAAGTTTTTTATTAATTTTTGCTGAAAAAATCTTATCTAAAACTTCAATTGAATTTTTTTTGCCATCTAAATTTAACTTATCAATTTTCATTATTTTTTCTTTTTATCTGGTGTTTTTTTTGCAAGTTCTGCTACTTCGATTTTTTCATTTATTGTTAATTTATTTATTATTTTAACCGATTTCTTAACTAAAATTTCTGAATTTTTTGAACCAGGAATAGAGCCCTTTAAGTATAATAACTCGTTTTCTAAATCGGTTTTAATGATTTCAATGTTTTGCATAGTTCTTAATTTATCACCCATGTGTCCGGCCATTTTCTTTCCTTTGAAAACTTTACCTGGATCTTGTCTTTGACCTGTTGATCCATGAGATCTGTGAGAAACAGAAACACCATGAGTTGCTCTTAAGCCACCAAAATTCCATCTTTTCATTGCTCCTGCAAAACCTTTACCAATGGTTTTTGATGTTGTATCAACAAATTTAACTTCATTAAAAATTTCTAAACCTAGTTCGTTACCTTCTTTATAAAGTTCTGTATCTTTAACTCTGAATTCTTTTAATTTTTTCTTAGCTTCTGTATTTTTCTTTGCAAAAAAACCTTTCATAGCTTTTGTAAGTTTTGAATTCTTAATCTTTCCAAAGCCAAGCTGAACAGCTTTGTATCCACGTTTATCTTCTTCTATAACTTGAATAACTCTGGCTTTTTCCATTTTTATTACAGTCACAGGCACCATTTGGCCAGTTTTATAAAATTCTCTAGTCATTCCTATTTTTTTACCTATCAAAGCCACTTCAGTCATTTTATATCTTTATCTCTACATCAACACCTGATGCTAAATCTAGTTTCATAAGAGCCTCAACAGTCTGTGGCGTCGGTTCAATTATGTCAATTAATCTTTTATGTGTTCTTGACTCGAATTGCTCCCTACTTTTTTTATCAATATGTGGGCCTTTTAAGACTGTATATTTTTCTATACGTGTTGGTAATGGAATTGGACCTTTTACTGTCGCCCCAGTTCTTTTTACCGTATTAACAATTTCTTCAGTTGAAGCATCTAAAATCTTATTGTCGTAAGCTCTTAGTTTAATTCTGATATTTTGTTTTTCCATAATTATCCTGCAATTTTCTTTGTAACTTCATCCTGAACGTTTTGTGGGACTTTTGAATAGTGATCGAAAAACATCGAATATTGAGCTCTTCCTTGTGACATAGATCTTAAGCTATTTATATATCCAAACATATTAGCTAAAGGCACCATTGCTGTTATTACTGTTGCGTTACCTCTTTGTTCCTGGGTATTTATTTGACCTCTTCTACTATTTAAATCTCCAATAACATCACCCATATAATCTTCTGGTGTAACAACCTCAACTCTCATTACAGGTTCAAGTAATTTTAAAGTTCCTCTAGTACAAGCTTCTTTGAAACAAGCTCTTCCAGCTAATTCAAAAGCAAGAACACTAGAGTCGACATCATGGTGTAAGCCATCTAAAATTGTTACTTTGTAATCAATCATTGGGAATCCAGCTAAAATTCCTCCATCTGATATAGTTTCAATACCTTTTTCAATTCCTGGTATAAACTCTTTTGGTATAGCTCCACCTTTAATTTTGCTTTCAACTGATCTACCAGCACCAGGTTCTTGAGGTTCTACTAAAAGTTTTACTTTCGCAAACTGTCCTGCACCACCACTTTGTTTTTTATGAATATATTCAAATTCTGAAGGATTTTGTAAAGTTTCTCTATAAGCAACTTGAGGTGCTCCAACATTTGCTTCAACTTTAAATTCCCTTTTCATTCTATCAACAATTATATCCAAATGAAGTTCGCCCATTCCTTTAATAATTGTTTGGCCAGATTCTTCATCTGATGAGACTCTAAATGATGGATCTTCTTTAGCTAAACGTCCCAAAGCTTCTCCCATTTTTTCTTGGTCAGCTTTTGTTTTAGGTTCTACGGCAATTTCAATTACTGGTTCAGGAAATTCCATAGGTTCTAATAGGACTAGATTTGATTCGTCACACAAAGTGTGTCCAGTTATAGTGTACTTCAGTCCTGCTAATGCTACTATATCACCAGCGTTAGCTTCTTTAATATCTTCTCTTGAGTTTGCGTGCATTAAAAGCATTCTACCAACTCTTTCTTCTTTTTCTTTTGATGAGTTATAAATTCCAGTTCCAGTTTTAATAGTTCCTGAATAAATTCTAATAAATGTTAATGAGCCAACAAAAGGATCATTAGCAACTTTAAATGCTAAAGCTGAAAAACCAGCTCCATCATCAAATTTCATTTCTACTTCGTCTTCTGAACCAGGTTTAGTTCCTTTAATGGAGCCAATATCAATTGGACTAGGTAAATAGTTAATTACAGCATCAAGTAAAGGTTGAACACCTTTGTTTTTAAATGCCGAACCAGTAGTTATTGGCACAAAACTAAAATTTAATGTTCCTTTTCTTATACATCTAGTTAAATCTTCTTCTTTAATTTCATCTCCATTTAAATAGCTTTCCATTAATTTTTCATCTTGTTCAACTGCCATTTCAACAAGTTCAGTTCTATATTTTTGACAAATCTCTTTTAAATCATCAGGAATTTCTTTATATTCCCACTCAGCTCCTAAAGCTTCATTTTTCCAAACTTGAGCTTTCATTTTAACTAAATCGACCACACCAGATAATGATGCTTCAATACCAATTGGAATTTGAATAACCAAAGGTTTGCATCCAAGTCTTTCTTTAATCATATCAACACATCTAAAAAAATCTGCTCCAGTTCTATCTAACTTATTAACAAAACAAATTCTTGGTACTTTATATTTATCAGCTTGCCTCCAAACAGTTTCTGATTGAGGCTCAACGCCGGCAACACCATCAAATACACATACTGCGCCGTCTAGAACTTTTAGAGATCTCTCTACCTCAATTGTAAAATCAACATGTCCTGGAGTATCTATAATATTAATTCTATGATCATTCCAAAAACAAGTAGTTGCAGCAGAAGTAATTGTTATTCCTCTTTCTTGCTCCTGTTCCATCCAATCCATTGTTGCAGCACCATCATGAACTTCACCAATTTTGTGACTTTTTCCTGTGTAGTATAAAATTCTCTCAGTTGTAGTTGTTTTACCAGCATCGATGTGAGCCATGATTCCAATATTTCTATATTTTTCTAAAGTGTGTGTTCTAGCCATAATTTTTTACCACCTAAAATGAGCAAAAGCTTTATTTGACTCAGCCATTTTATGTACATCTTCTCTTTTTTTAACTGCAGCTCCTTTTCTTTCATAAGCATCATACAGTTCATTAAAAATCTTATCAGACATATGTTTGTCTTTTCTTTTCCTAGAAGCATCAACTAACCATCTAATTGCTAATGCTTGAGCTCTCTTAGTTTTAACTTCAACTGGAACTTGGTAGGTCGCTCCACCTACTCTTCTCGATCTAACTTCGACAGTTGGTTTAATATTGTTGATAGCTTCGTTAAAAATATTTATTGGCTCTTCTTTAGTTTTAGTTTTAATTTTTTCTATAGCTTCATAAATTATTTTTTCAGCAACAACTTTTTTTCCATCATACATAATGGAATTAATCAATTTAGGGATAATTGTTGATTTAAATATTGGGTCAGGTGTAACAATTTTTTTAGGTTGGGTTTTTTTTCTAGACATAATTATTTACTTTTTTTGGTTCCGTACAATGATCTTCTTTTTTTTCGATTTGCAACACTTTGTGTGTCTAGATTGCCTCTGAGAATATGGTAACGAACACCAGGTAAATCTTTAACTCGACCACCTCTAATTAATACTACAGAGTGTTCTTGCAAATTGTGACCTTCACCACCTATATAAGCTGTCACCTCAAAACCATTTGATAGTCTTACTCTAGCTACTTTTCGTAAAGCTGAGTTGGGTTTTTTTGGAGTTGTTGTATAAACTTTTACACATACACCTCTCTTTAACGGTTGTTTTTCAAGAGCAGGAACTTTATTTCTTGCAACTTGTTTAATTCTTTTTTTTCTTAACAACTGATTAATAGTTGGCATAAATTTTTATAATTAATTAATATATTTTTGATGAAAATAACTGACAGGTTATTTTGTGGCAGCGTTTAGTTCCATAAAATAGGTACTACATTCCAACCAAAAACACCGCCAAAATACTATTAAAATACACTTTGTCAAACTAAAACTACAATTTTTGCGTGTTTTTTTATTGATTTACTTGAGTTTCTGAGGGCTCTGCTGGTTCTATTTTTTCTTGTTCAGATAAGTATTGAGAGTCATCTTCTAGAGCTTTTTTGTTCCAGTTATTTTTAATATGCCCAGTTCCAGCTGGTACAAGTCTACCTACAATAACATTCTCTTTTAAGCCATTTAAAGGGTCAACTTTTCCTTTAATCGCTGCATCTGTTAAAACTCTAGTAGTTTCTTGGAATGAAGCAGCTGAAATAAATGATTCAGTTTGTAATGAAGCTTTAGTAATACCCATTAAAACTCTTTCTCCTACAGCTGGTTTTTTTCCATCTGCAACAAGTTTTTCATTTGTTATATCAAATTTTATTCTGTCAATCATTTCACCTGGCAAATAAGACGAATCTCCAGATTCTTTAACTTCAACTTTTTTTAACATTTGTCTTAAAATAGTTTCTATATGTTTGTCATTTATAACAACTCCTTGCAATCTATAAACTTCTTGAACTTGGTTTACAAAATACTCAGTAAGATCTTTAATTCCTAGAATTCTTAAAATATCATGTGGTAGTGGTTGTCCATCTAATAGATACTCACCTTTTTTAATTTTTTCACCTTGGTTAAAGTTAATGTGTTTACCTTTTGGAATTAAATAATTTGAAGGATCGCCATTTTCAGGTTGAATTGATATTCTTTGTTTACCTCTTACTTCTTTACCAAATAAAACTTGTCCATCATTTTCTGCAATAATTGCGCTATCTTTAGCTTTTCTTGCTTCAAATAATTCAGCTACACGAGGTAAGCCTCCTGTAATATCTTTTGTTTTTGTTGTCTCTTTAGGTAATCTTGCAATAATATCACCAGCAAATATTTTTTGACCATCTTTTACTGAAAGAATTGAATCTGGAACTAGATAGTATCTAGCCTCATTATCATCGGCTTTTTTAATGACATTTCCCTTTTCATCTCTAAGAGTTATTCGTGGTTTTAAATCTGTATTTTTTGATTGTGCTCTCCAATCAACGACTGATTTAGAGGAAATCCCTGTAGCATCATCAGTAGTTTCTTGTATTGATACTCCATCAATTAAATCAACATAGCCAGCTATACCACTTTTTTCTGCAATAACAGGTGTTGTATAAGGATCCCATTCACAAATTTTTGAATTTGCTTTAACTTTATCATCATTTTGAAAAAATAGTTTTGATCCATACGCAACTTTATAAATTGCTACTTGTAAACCATTGTCATCTTCTATTGAAAGTTGAGTATTTCTTCCCATTACAATTAAGTTTTTCTTAGAATCTTTTAACAAGTTAGAGTTAATAATTTTAAGAGTACCAGCAGATTTTGTTACAATTTGGGATTCTTGTTTAACAGATGCTGTTCCACCTACATGGAAAGTTCTCATCGTTAACTGGGTGCCAGGTTCACCTATTGATTGTGCTGAAATCATGCCAATAGCCTCACCAACATGAACCATCTTGCCTCTAGACAAATCACGACCATAACAAGTAGCACAAACACCTTTTTTAGAACTACAAGTCATGACAGAGTAGGCTTTGATAAATTTAACACCTGCTGCATCGATCTTGTCACAGCCTGCTTCGTCAATCATAATATCTTTTTTAATAACTACTTCCCCAGTAATAGGGTTTTTAACATCAAATGCTGTTACTCTTCCAAGAGCTCTTTCTGACAAACTAACAACTACGTTTCCACCCTCTAAAATTTCACCAAGTTCGATAAATCCAGGATCATCACATTTTATCTTAGAGATTGTTAAATCTTGAGCAACATCACAAAGTCTTCTAGTTAAATATCCAGAACTAGCAGTTTTTAAAGCTGTGTCAGCGAGACCTTTTCTAGCACCGTGGGTCGAATTAAAATATTCAAGCGCTGTAAGACCTTCTTTAAAATTAGAAATAATAGGTGTTTCAATAATTTCACCAGAAGGTTTTGCAATAAGACCTCTCATACCGGCTAACTGTTTCATTTGAGCAGCTGAACCTCTTGCGCCACTGTCAGCCATCATAAACACAGAATTAATTTTCATTCCATCTGGAGTACTTTCGGTTGCAGAAATACCTCTCATCATTTCGCCCGCAACTTTATCTGTACACTTAGACCAAGCATCTACAACTTTGTTATATTTTTCACCTCTAGTAATTAACCCTTCTGAATACTGATTTTCATAGTCAGCAATAAGTTTTTTTGTATCTTCAATTAACCGACCTTTATTTTCTGGGATTACTAAATCATCTTTTCCAAACGAAATACCTGCTTTGAACGCATGTTTGAAACCTAAATCTTTTAAATGATCACAAAATATAACTGTAGTTTTTTGGCCACAAAATCTAAAGACACTATCTATAACTTCAGACACTGTTTTTTTAGGCAATAGTCTGTCTATCATAGAAAAAGTAATATCTTTATTTTTGGGCAATAAATTAGCTAATAAAAATCTTCCGGCTGTAGTTGTGTATTTTTCTAATTTTTTATCACCTTTCTCATCTACAGTTTCAAAACGTGAAATGATTGTAGTATGGACTTTAATTTGTCCTGTTGAAAGTGCGTGTTCAATTGCATCAGCATTAACAAAATAACCTTCTGGTTTATCAGTTTGGAATGGAGCTTGTGATAAATAATATAGTCCTAAAATCATATCCTGACTCGGTACAATAATCGGCTTTCCATTTGATGGGCTTAAAATATTATTTGTTGATAACATTAAAATTCTTGCTTCTAACTGGGCTTCTAAACTTAATGGGACGTGAACAGCCATTTGATCACCATCAAAGTCAGCATTAAAAGCAGCACAACATAATGGATGCAGTTCGATAGCATCTCCTTCTATTAATTTAGGCTCAAAGGCTTGTACACCTAATCTGTGTAATGTTGGTGCTCTGTTAAGAATTACAGGGTGTTCTCTTACTATTAATTCAAGTGCATCCCACACTGCATTTGTTTCTTTTTCAACTAATTTTTTAGCTTGTTTTATCGTAGAGGCTAATCCAAGTTTATTTAATCTTGCGTATAAGAAAGGTTTAAATAGCTCTAGTGCCATTTTTTTTGGTAACCCGCATTCATGTAATTTAAGATCTGGACCAACAACAATTACTGATCTACCTGAATAATCAACTCTTTTTCCTAATAAGTTTTGTCTAAATCTTCCCTGCTTGCCTTTAAGCATTTCTGCTAAAGATTTTAGTGGTCTTTTTCCTGTACCTGTAATTACTCTACCTCTTCTGCCATTATCAAAAAGCGCATCAACAGACTCTTGGAGCATTCTTTTTTCATTTCTAACAATAATATTAGGAGCTTTTAAATCCATTAATCTTTTCAAACGATTATTTCTATTTATTACTCTTCTATAGAGATCATTTAAATCTGACGTTGCAAATCTTCCACCGTCTAGTGGTACTAATGGTCTAAGCTCAGGAGGAATTACTGGTATAACTGTTAAGATCATCCATTCTGGTTTTTGCCCAGTTTCAATGAATGACTCAATTAATTTTAGTCTTTTTATTGATCTTTCTTCATTAACTTTTGATTTAGTTTCTTTAATAGTGTTTATTAAATTTGTTCTCTCCTGTTCTAAATCTAATGATCTTAAAATTGTAAGTATAGCTTCAGCACCAATTCCTGCTTCAAAAGACTCATCACCAAATTCATCTTGATATTTAGCTAGTTCTTCTTCATTTAATAATTGATTTTTTTGTAATGTAGTCATACCAGGCTCAATGACAATAAAATTTTCAAAATACAAAACTCTTTCCACTTCTTTAAGCTTCATATCAACTGCTAAAGAAATTCTACTAGGTAATGATTTTAAAAACCAAATATGTGCTACAGGTGTAGCTAAATTTATATGTCCCATTCTTTCTCTACGAACATTAGATTTAGTTACTTCAACTCCACATTTTTCACAGATTATTCCTCTGAATTTCATTCTCTTATATTTACCGCACAAACATTCATAATCTTTAATTGGTCCAAAAATTCTTGCACAAAATAATCCATCTTTTTCTGGTCTAAAAGTTCTATAATTAATAGTCTCAGGTTTTTTAATTTCTCCATAGGTCCAAGATTTAATTTTTTCAGGGCTGGCTAAGGATATTTTAATATTACTAAAATTTTGTGCTTCTGAAATTTCAGTATTTTTAAATAAGTCTGTTAATTCTTTTTTCATAATTAATTTAATTCAATATTTAATGCTAATGATTTAATCTCTTTAACCAAAACATTGAAGGATTCTGGTATTCCTGATTCAAAATTTTCCTCACCTTTTACTATCGTTTCATAAACCTTAACTCTACCTGCAACATCATCAGATTTTACAGTAAGAATTTCTTGCAAGGTATATGAAGCGCCATATGCTTCTAGGGCCCAAACTTCCATTTCACCAAACCTTTGACCTCCTAATTGTGCCTTACCACCTAAAGGTTGTTGAGTAACAAGGCTGTATGGTCCTGTTGATCTAGCATGTATTTTGTCTTCGACTAGGTGATGAAGTTTTAACATATAAATAGTACCGACAGTTACTGCTCTGTCAAACATCTCACCAGTTCTACCGTCCCATAAATTTGTTTGTCCAGATCTAGGTAGTTTTGCTAATTCAAGCATATCTGAAACATCTTTTTCTTTTGCACCATCAAATACAGGTGTTGAAATAGCAATTCCATTTTGTAGATTTTCACATAGATCTTTAAATTCTGTTTTATTCAGTTTATCTATTCCATTATCGAATATTTCTTTACCATAAACAGATTTTAGAAAAGTTGAAATTTTTTCAGTTTTTTCAATTTTCTTATTATTATCATTAATTAATTTTTTAACTTCTTCACCGAATTCTTTGCAAGCCCACCCTAAATGGGTTTCTAAAATTTGTCCTACATTCATTCTACTTGGCACCCCAAGTGGGTTTAAAACTATATCGACTGCTCTACCATCTTCTCTATATGGCATATCTTCAACAGGAACAATTTTACTAACCACACCTTTATTTCCGTGTCTGCCTGACATTTTATCACCAGGTCTTAATCTTCTTTTTATTGCAACAAAAACTTTAACCATTTTCATTACACTTGGTAATAAATCATCCCCACTTCTAATTTTTAAAACTTTGTCTTCAAATCTTTCTAGAATATCTTGTTTAGCTTTATTATACTGATCTTTTAATTGTGAAAGTGTTGCTTCATCATTAACATTTCCAACTGTAATTTTAAAAACATCATTAATAATCAGTTTATCAATAGTTTCAAAATCTAATTTACTTCCTTTTTCAAGCTCTTTAATTTTTTTATCTAGAATAGATCCTTGAAGTATTTGACTTGCTCTTTGTTTAATACTCCTTGCTAAAATTTCTTCTTCTACTATTTTATCTTGTTGGACTGTTTCGATTTCAGCTCTCTCGATAGTTATTGATCTTTCATCCTTCTCAATACCATGTCTATTAAAAACCCTAACATCAACCACAGTTCCACTGCTACCTCTTGACATTCTTAATGATGTGTCAGTTACATCAATTGCTTTTTCACCAAAAATTGATCTTAGTAATTTTTCTTCTGGACCTGATGCGGAATCACCTTTTGGTGTAACTTTACCTACTAAGATATCACCAGCTTTTACCTCTGCTCCTATATAGACAATACCAGATTCGTCTAAATTTTTTAAAGCTTCCTCATTAACATTTGGTATATCTCTTGTAATATCTTCTTCACCTAATTTAGTATCTCTTGCCATAACTTCATATTCGACAATATGGATAGAACTAAATACATCGTCAGTTACACACCTTTCTGATATTAAGATAGAATCTTCAAAATTGTACCCTTGCCATGGCATAAATGCTACCGTAACATTTTTTCCAAGAGCTAGTTCTCCTAATTTAGTTGAAGGACCATCAGCAATGATATCTCCAGATCTAACTTTGTCGCCAACTCTAACTAGGGGTTTTTGATTAATACATGTATTTTGGTTTGATCTTTTAAATTTTTGGAGATTATAAATATCTACACCTGATTTTGTAAAATCAGTTTCATCAGTTGCTTTAATAACTATCCTTTTTCCATCGATTTTATCAACTACGCCATCACGTTTTGCAACAATAGTTACCCCAGAATCAAGGGCAACATCACTCTCAATTCCTGTTCCTACCAGTGGAGACTCTGGTTTGAGTAATGGAACTGCTTGTCTCATCATATTAGAACCCATTAAAGCTCTGTTTGCATCGTCATTTTCTAAAAAAGGTATTAAAGATGCAGCAACAGAAACTAATTGTTTTGGAGATACATCTATGTAATCAATATTTTCTGGCTTTGACAAAATAAAGTTAAGGTTTTGTCTACAAGAAACTAATTCTTCAGTAATTTTTCCATTTTTATCGACTTTAGAAGTTGTTTGAGCAATCGTATGTTTGGTTTCTTCCATTGCAGATAAATATTCAACTTTATCTTCTACAATACCGTTTTTAACTCTTTTGTATGGGCTTTCTATAAAACCATACTTATTAATTTTGGCATACGTTGCTAAACTATTAATTAAACCAATATTTGGTCCTTCAGGAGTTTCTATTGGGCAAATTCTTCCATAATGTGTAGGGTGAACATCTCGAACTTCAAAACCTGCACGCTCCCTTGTAAGACCTCCTGGACCTAATGCAGAAACTCTTCTTTTGTGAGTAATTTCAGATAATGGGTTTGTCTGATCCATAAATTGTGAAAGTTGAGAACTTGCAAAAAAATCTTTTAAGGAAACAGTAAGGGGCTTAGCATTAATTAAATCTTGTGGCATCGCAGACTCAATATCAAGAGTTGTCATTTTTTCTTTGATTGCTCGTTCCATTCTGTAGACACCGATACGAGCTTGGTTTTCAACTAATTCACCAACAGATCTAACTCTTCTGTTGCCTAGATGGTCAATATCGTCAACCTCATCTTTTCCGTCTCTGAGATCTAACATTTTGTGTATTATTGCAATTATATCATCGTTTCTTAAAATTGTAATTTTATCAGAACATTCTAAATTTAATCTTGAATTCATTTTAACTCTTCCAACATCAGAAAGATCATATCTATCAGAACTAAAGAATAGATTGTTAAAAATTTGTAAAGCAATTTCAGCAGTAGGTGGTTCACCAGGTCTTAAGACTTTATAAATTTCTGTAATAGCTTCATTTTTATCATTATTTTTATCATTTAAAATGGTGTTAAGTAAATATGGTCCTTTGTTAATTGAATTTGTAATTGAAATTTCAATTGTTGAAATATTAGCTTCCAGTATTTTTTGAATAATCGTTTCATTTAATTCAGTTCCAATTTTAAATGTTCCATCTTCTTCATCATCATTAACTTTAACATCTCTATGTAAAAACTTTCCATAAAGAGATTCTTGACTACATAAAATATCTTTTAGACCATCGTTAGCCATTTTTTTTGCATTTAGATAATTAATTTTATCACCTAGTTTTATGATAACTTTGCCTGACTTCGCTTCAATAACTTCTTCTGAAAAATTTTTAGCTTTATAATTTTCAGGATTAAATTTAGTTTTCCATTTACCTTCTTTAGATACAAAACTATATTGTTCTTTGTCATAAAACTCATCAGCAATTTCAGATTTTGTATAACCTAAAGCCATTAATAAAGTTGATACAAATATTTTTTTCTTTCTATCAATCTTAAAATACAAGAAGTCTTTAACATCATATTCCAAGTCTAACCAAGAACCCCTATTAGGAATTACTCTGCAATTAAAAAGTAATTTACCACTTGCGTGAGATTTACCTTTATCATGATCAAAAAATACACCTGGGCTTCTATGCATTTGATTAACCACAACTCTTTGGACACCATTTGTTATAAAAGTTCCACTATTAGTCATCATAGGAACTTCACCCATATAAACTTCTTGTTCCTTTGCTGATAAAATATCTTTAGTGTTATTTTCTTGATCGATTTCATAAACAACCAATCTTAAAGTGCACTTAAGTGCTGAAGAATATGTTAATCCTCTTTGGATACATTCTTCTGTGTCAAATTTTGGTTTTTCTAACCTGTAAGAAATATATTCAAGTGTTGCTTTATCATTTAAATCTTCAATAGGAAAAATTCCCCTAAAAACTCTATCAAACCCTTTTAGTAAGTCACCGGCATCTTTGTCAAAATCTGTGAGCTGTTTGTATGAATTTTTTTGGACTTCAATAAGATTGGGTATAGATAAAGTTTCAGCTAATTTACCAAAACTTTTTCTAACATTTTTCTTTTCAGTGAAAGATAATTGCATCTGTACCAAGTTACCGATTAACGAATTAATCAGTAATTAAATTCTTTCTAGTTAATTTATTTAAGTTCTACTTTTGCGCCAGCTGCTTCCAACTTAGCTTTAATCTCTTCAGCATCTTTTTTGTTAACACCTGACTTAACTTCTTTTGGTGCTCCTTCAACTAAATCTTTTGCTTCTTTAAGACCCAAAGATGTTGCTGCTCTAACTTCTTTAATAACGTTAATTTTTTTTTCACCTGCAGAAATCAGCATGACTGTAAATTCATCTTTTTCTTCAGCTGGTGCGGCTCCTGCTGCTGCTGGTGCGGCTGCAGCCATGGCTGTAACTCCCCATTTTTCTTCAAGTTGCTTAGACAAATCAGCTGCTTCAACAACAGTCAGACTTGATAAATCTTCAATAATTTTATTTAAATCAGGCATATTTTTTTTTACTCTTTAGGTTGTTTTTTCAGAAATTTCTGGGGTCAAATTACTCATTTTTTCAGAACGTGCAAGTAAAATACTTACTAATTTTGAAGGTGGTGTAGCTAGAATTCCTACTATTTTAGCTCTAGCCTCATCAAGAGTAGGTAAATTAGCTACATTTTGTACCCCTTCTTGATCAAGAACTTCTTCACCCATAATTCCACCAAGAAGTTTAAGATTCTCATTATCTTTAGAAAATTTTGATAAAATTCTAGCAGAAATTATAGCATCATCTCCAAAAGCTACAGCAGTAGGTCCACTAAATAAATTAGATAAATCTTTACACTTAGTATTTTCAAGCGCTAGTTTGGTAATTCTATTTTTTGTTATCTTAAATCGAATTCCATGTTCTCTCATTTGTGATCTTAATTTATCCAACTGAGTCATAGTTAAACCTTGATAGTGAGTTACTAAAACAGCTTTACTGTCATTAAATTCAGATGTCATTTCTGTTATATAATTTTTTTTTTGTTCTTTATTCATCATAACTATATGCTTTTTCCTAACTTAACTTTGTATGAAACACCCATACTTGATGTTATAAATGTTCCCTTAACTAAATCACCTTTTAATGTATTGTTTGATTTTTCTTTTTCAAGACTATCCAAAATAGCATGATAATTTTTTAATAATTGATCGTCATGAAAGGATTTTTTTCCAATACTAACACCGATATTACCATCTTTGTCATTTCTTATTATTGCTTGTCCAGATTTTGCATCGGTTACAGCTTGTTTTATATTATCTGAAACAGAACCAAGTTTAGGATTTGGCATTAAACCTTTTGGACCAAGAACTTTTCCTAGTTTTGATAATTTAATCATCATACCTGGGGTACAAATTAATTTTTCAAAATTTAATTCCCCACCTTTTATTTTTTCAATAAAATCATCTCCACCAACAATATCTGCACCAGCATCTTTAGCTTCTTGTGCTTTAGTGTCATCACAAACAACTGCAACTTTTACTTTTTTACCAGTTCCACCTGGCAAATTTACAACTGTTCTTATATTAACTTCACCTTTTTTTTGTTTATTGTTTATTTGAAAATTTAAATCTACAGATTCATCAAATTTTGTTGTACAATTTTTTTTTATAATAGGTAATAAATTTTCAACAGCATCAGCTATTAAATCTTTAGTTTTTTCAGGTAATTTTTTAAATCTTTTAGATTTCATTATTCTTTAACCTCAATGCCCATAGATCTAGCTGAACCTGCTATAATTTTAACAGCTTGTTCTAAATCATGTGCATTTAAATCTTTCATTTTTTGTGTAGCTATTTCTTCTGCTTGTTTTTTGGTAATAGAACCCGCAATACTTCTTCCTGGTTCTTTTGATCCACCCTTTAATTTTGCAGCCTCTTTAATAAAATGGGATGCTGGAGGTGATTTAATTTCAAAATCAAATTTTTTATCTTTATAAACAGTAATTATTACAGGAATTGGCTTTCCTGCAAAAGATTTTGTTTTATCATTAAAAGCTTTACAGAATTCCATAATATTAATTCCACGCTGTCCCAACGCTGGTCCAACTGGTGGAGCGGGGTTTGCTTGCCCACCTTTAATTTGTAATTTTATATATCCTGATATTTCTTTTGCCATTAACTTGCTTTCTCCACTTGATTAAATTCTAAATCAACTTTTGTTGGTCTACCAAATATAGAAACAGAAACTTTTAATCTTGATTTCTCTTCATCTATCTCTTCAACCATTCCATTAAATGATGCAAAAGGTCCATCAACAACTTGAACTTTTTCACCAATATTATATTCTATACCAAATTTTGGTTGAGCTACACCATCTTTTATCTGTCCTAGTATTTTTTCAATCTCCTTATCTGAGACTGGTACAGGGATCCCCTTTGAACCCAAAAAACCGCTAACTCTTTTTATATTTTTTATCATGTGATACAAGCTGTCATCCATTTCGCTCTTTATTAGCACATATCCTGGAAAATATTTTTTTTTTCTTTGTATTCTTTTTCCTCTTTTAACTTCTGTTATATCGTGAGTTGGTACGACTATTTCTTCAATTTTCTCAGAAATTTTGGCTTTTTCCGCTTCTTCTTTAATCAGACCAGCTACTTTATTTTCAAAATTTGAGTGTGATTGAACAATATACCAGTTTTTCATTAAATACTTACCTTAAGTAGGGCCTCTAAAAGAAATTTTAAAACCTGATCAAGAAGTAAAAAGAAAATAGACATGATTACCGCCATTGCAAACACCATCAGAGCACCTTGTGCTGTCTCTTTGCCAGTTGGCCAGGATACTTTAAAAGCTTCCTGTTTAACTTCTTGAATAAATTTTATCGGGTTTTTCATAATATTTAGTTTAGCTTATTGGCAGGAGCGGAGGGACTCGAACCCTCAGCCTCCGGTTTTGGAGACCGGCGCTCTACCAATTGAGCTACACTCCTATAGAGTTTAC
>Ga0209335_10001689_pt1 | contig 25000 bp, 23 predicted proteins | sample COG_09_FD_184753 | JGI IMG/M metagenome (GOLD analysis project Ga0209335, IMG submission 184753) | Pelagic Microbial community sample from North Sea - COGITO 998_met_09 (SPAdes) (version 2) | ecosystem: Environmental > Aquatic > Marine > Neritic zone/Coastal water | place: Helgoland, sampling...
AGCCAGAAACGATAAGCTAAACTGATTAACATATAAAGGTATGCGGAAGAAAAAATTGACCTGAGCGTCAGAAGTTTTTGCCAAAGGCTGAAATGTTTGGGCTGTGATGTAACGAGCGGCACCCAATGCCTGCAAACGTATGAGCCATGTAAATTGGGTTTTTCTGGCAACACGGATTATTGGTATAATATGTTGAGAATATGAAAAATTCGTAACGCTACACAGATCCTATTGGACAGTGCAGGCTGAATTTTCTGCTTTTTTAATTGAGAGGGACAGCATGGAAAAGAGAAGAGTGGGCAGGACCGAGCTAAAAATTGATGTTATTGGTCTAGGTGGCGCCCCCCTTGGTGGTAACTTTGCTGATCTTAATTATGCTCAAGGAGTTGAAATCGTTTCAAGTGCCCTTGAGGCTGGAATGTCCTATTTTGACACGGCGCCATGGTATGGATTTGGGCGCTCAGAACGTGTAATTGGGGATCAATTGCGTGGAAAAAATTATATCTTATCAAGCAAAGTGGGGCGGCGGCTTGTTCCTGGCCCAGTTATTAATCCGATGAATTTTGGTATGATTGATCCACTGCCGTTCCATCCTGTTTATGATTATACTTATGACGGCGTGATGCGAGCTTTTGAGGATGGATTACAAAGGCTTGGTTTGGACCGGATTGATATTTTGTTGGCTCATGACATTGGAGCTTTTCAGCATGGCGATAGTAATTTCAAGCATTTCAAGGATTTAAAGGACAGTGGCTACAAGGCTATGGCTGAACTGCGTGCTGAGGGCCGTGTGAAAGCAATTGGGCTTGGCGTAAACGAAAATGAAGTGTGCTTAGACGCTTTGGAGATAGGCCAGTGGGATGTGTTTTTACTTGCAGGACGGTACACGCTTCTGGAACAGACACCGCTTGATGCGCTTTTCCCTGCTTGTGAGCGCGCTGGGACCACTATTATATGTGGTGGCCCATTTAATTCTGGTATTTTGGTTGGCCGTGAGATGTGGAACTATGATGCAGCCCCAAAATCAGTCATAAAAAAGGTCAGGGCGCTGGCTGAGGTGGCAAAAGAATTTGGTATACCTCTTCCCGCTGCGGCACTTCAATTTCCGCTCGCTCATAAAATTGTTACCTCAGTCATCCCTGGCCCGCGTTCAAAAAATGAACTTCAAGAAATTCTAACTTGGCAATCCCTTGAGGTCCCAGTCGATTTTTGGACTGCACTAAAATCCAAGGCTCTTATTCATGAAGATGCTCCTACCCCATGAAATTCCTGATGGGTCCATTTTGGGTATTTATTGGAGATCTTCGCCAGAACCTCCAGCGTGAACTGATCTGCAATCATCCGCGCCACCGTAGCTGAGCAATTTACTGAGGTTCCAATTCCGATGTAATTACGTGTGCCAATTCTGCCATTTTTACGGCGAAACCTGATAAAGTTATCTTTCTTTGCAACCAGGCCACTGGGCGCAGATCTGTTAAAAAAATTTATATTCTATGGTAGTATTTCGAAAAATTAAGTATTAACTTGCCCAAGGCTTAATTATTTCTTCAAAATGTTCATTATTTTTAATAAATTCTTAGTCTCTAACTACAAAATTTGATACGAAAAATTTTCTAGAAGGCATGGAATAAAAACTATATGCTTACTGTGGATCCAGTTGATCAACACAAATCGACTGGACCGCGTACATGGCTTTTGATCTATAGGGTATTGGAAATAGAACCTAACAAAATAAATCTCTATTTAATAAAAATTATTAAATACTTTAAATGCCTTAAAATAACCCCTTATTCTACGCTACGCTGCACAGGATTAGTTCGGCAGTCTTATTAATTTCTCGACCATATCTCGGCTGGGCATTGATGGGGCTGTTCCAGCCTTCGTGACGGAGATCCCTGCTGTGGCGCAGCCGTAACGTGCGGCATCTAATGGTGTTCGCTGTTCAGCCAAAGCGGCCGCAAACCCGCCGTTAAATGCGTCTCCTGCGCCGGTTGTTTCAATAACGTCACCGGCTATCACAGCTGGGACAATCCCGTGGCCATGAACAAAGGCACCCTGTTCGCCCATCGTTATAATAGGCGTTCCAACGCCCAAATCGCATAAAGCATCACAAGCCTGCTTCGCTTGCGACTGTGTCTGAACGGAAATACCAGTTAAAAATTCACACTCAGTTTCGTTTGGTGTCACATAATCGCAAAGAGCTAGCATGCCGTCTGGCAAGATTGCGGCGGGTGCAGGGTTGAGCACTGTGGTGACGCCAGCTGCGCGAGCTATTTCCAGTCCACGCATGGCGGCATCTATTGGTTGTTCAAGTTGCGTTACAAAGACATCTGCGTCTGTGATTAATGCAGCATGGGCCTGAATATAAGCAATATCAATTAATGCTGCTGCTCCAGGCGCAATGATAATTGCGTTATCACCTGTACTGTCTTCGATAAAGATATGAGCGGCGCCAGTATAGGAGCTACTGAGTTGCTGCACATGGGGAATAACCCCTGCTTTTTTCCAAGTATCAAAGGCTAGTTTTGAAAAATCGTCTTGGCCCAGTTTTGAAATAATATGGGTCTCAGCGCCCATGCGGGCACAGGCAATGGCCTGATTTGAGCCTTTTCCACCGGGGCCAAGCGCAAAGGATGTGCCCATTATGGTTTCCCCCATATTTGGCATCCGAGCGGCACGGTAAGCAGTGTCAGCAACGAAGACCCCGAGGACAACAACCTTTCCCATTACTCGACCCCATCCGGTGGTATCACGCCCTTGCGAAAGGCAAAACAGCCATAAAAACGCCGCTCACCAGTTTGGATTACTGCGTAGGCCTTCTTTGAACGCTCATAGAAGGCGAAGCGTTCAATTCCAATCATTTTTGAGCCACCGGCAGCAAGCACTTCGGCCTGTACCTCTTCCATCACCGGTAGGAGTTTGTCGGGCTCGCCTACTACCTCCATTCTTGCCGCTGCATCGTCTACAAATGTATCAAGTGGGTAAAGTGAGAGAACCGCGCGCACCACTTCTGCTGCAGAGCTTTCTATACGTAACACCTCTCCCAGCACAGTTTCCCGTGCGACGCTGTCTGATGGAAAATTAGTATCTGCAATAACCAAATCGTCTCCATGCCCCATTGCGCGCAATGCATAAAGTACGTCTGCATTCAGAATTGGATTAATATTTTTAAGCATAAAGGCTCCCTAAAAGTAATTGTTAAAGCCGTGCGCCAGTATCAGCGTCGAAAACATGCAGGTGGTCTGGATCAGGCTTTAGGTAAATTGTTTGACCGATTTCAAAGTTATGGCGTTCCCGGAAGACTGCGGTTATGTCGTGACCTTCAAAACGCAAGAAAACCATAGTCTCAGCACCCGTTGGTTCAACAACCTTAACCTGCATCGGTAAGCCGCCTTTCTTAGTCAAGATTAAATGTTCTGGCCGCACGCCAAGTTTAACTTTGCCCACCCCTTTTGGGCCCACAAACAGTTCCTCACCAACCTTCACGCTCCCTTTTGACAGAACCCCGCCAAGTAGGTTCATTGATGGCGCACCGATAAATGTTGCCACAAACTGATTGGCAGGGTTGTCGTACAACTCAAGTGGTGTGCCAACTTGTTCTATAATTCCATCCTGCATGACCACAATTCGATCGGCCAATGTCATGGCCTCGATCTGATCGTGGGTCACAAAGATCGTTGTAGTTTTTAGACGTTGGTGCAGTTCTTTGATTTCCGTTCGCATCTGAATGCGCAGTTTTGCGTCAAGATTAGACAGTGGTTCATCAAACAAAAACACCTGAGGGTCACGCACAATAGCCCGGCCCATTGCAACACGTTGGCGTTGGCCACCAGATAGATGACGAGGCTTGCGATCTAAGTATTCTGTCAAGCTGAGTATTTCAGCAGCTTCTTTTACCCTGCGATCAATCTCTGACTTACTGGTTTTAGAAACTTTTAGTGCAAAGCCCATGTTTTCTGCCACTGATTTGTGTGGGTACAAAGCGTAGGTCTGGAAAACCATTGCGATGTCTCGTTCGGAGGGCGGTAGATTGTTTACCACCCGCTCGCCAATTGCGATAGAACCACTATCGATAGCCTCTAATCCAGCGACCATTCTTAAAAGTGTGGACTTACCGCAGCCGGATGGACCAACTAACGCTACAAATTCACCATCAGCTATATCAATATCCAGCCCATGGATGACCTCCAGGCCATCATAGGATTTACGGATTTTGTCTATTGTGACGTTTGCCATTTGTTATGCGCCTCCTGTGAACTGGAATTCTAGCTAAACAATTATGTACTGTCCACGCCCAACGGTGATACCTTTTTTTATATATAGACTCTTTGTTGACTCATCATAATTTTAAATCGTAGTATTTTTTATGTTAGAGGTACTGGGGGTAATTTATTCAAATAAATACCTATTCTGGCCGCCATTACACTTCTTGCATGTAATTAATTTAGATGATTCCGGGGAGAATTTACGTGAAAGTAGAGTTATATAATTATATTAAAGCTGCTCAAAAAATGAATCGACGTCAAATGTTGAAGGGTTCTGCAGCTCTTGGAGCCGTCGCAATGATGCCTCAAGGCACATTAGCGGATGGACACAGTAATGTTCGGGCTGAGATACTAAAAATTCCAGGTGTTGGTGCTGGTTCACCTACTGACAGTGATTGGCAAAAGGTTGGTAAGATGTGCCTGGGCGCCACCAAAGGCAACGTTGCTGAGGGTGAGTTTGACGGTGTTCAGTTGAGCTTTATGGGATTGAACAACCAAAACCTGCATAACTTTCTCTTCCGTGGGTTTTTGAAGCCATGGGAAGCTTACACCGGTGCAAAAATTAATTGGATCGACCTCGCGCAAGGCGATTATAACGCGCGCCTTCAGCAGTCAATTGCTACTGGTACAGTTGATTTTGATATCATTGAGATGGGTGCGCCGTTTGAGGGTGATGTGCTTGGTAAGGGCCTTGCTTCAGAAATGCCTGAGTGGGTCAAAGAGCAAATCGACATGGACGACTATGTAGATTACCTCAAAGCGCCTGTTGGTACCTGGGGCGGTAAAACATACCGCGTCTCTATTGATGGCGATTGTCACACATTTGCTTATCGTAAAGATTACTTTGGCCCTGGTTCCATCACAGGCCGTGATGTGCCCACTACCTGGCAGGAGATCAATGAGATTTCCAAGGATTTGATTGGCAAGGAAGATCCACTTACGGGACTTCCAGCACACGGTTACCTCGACCCATTAAAGGGATGGGGAGGCTTTGGCTTCTACTTCCTGGAAAACCGCGCGTCAGCATATGCAAAGCACCCTAACAGCCCAGCATGGTTGTTTGAGCCAGATACCATGAAGCCAATGGTCAACAACCCAGCTTGGGTCCAAGCCATCCAAGACGTCATGGACTTGATTGAAGCGGGTGCATATCCCACTGACCAAATTAATGCAGACCCTGGCACAACTGCGTTCCAGCAGTTCCTTGCTGGAACTGGTTCAATGCTAAACTGGTGGGGCGATGTGGGTTCAAACGCGCGGACATCTGATACATCCGTTGTTGGTGATGTTGTGGGCTTTAGTGTCAACCCAGCTTCCGACCGTGTCTATAATGCAAAGGCTGGAGCCTGGGAGAACACCAGAAATGAAGCACCAAACATGGCCTATATCGGATGGGGTGTTTACGTCATGGCAACCGTAGATGGTGACGCGAAAAAGAAAAAAGCAGCTTGGTCTGCTGCTGCCCACCTTGGTGGCAAAGATCTTTCTCTCTGGGCATCTGCGTACCCATCGGGCTTCCAGCCCTACCGCAACTCACACTTCCAGTATGAAGAGTGGGAAGAGGCTGGCTATGACCGTGAATATGTCGAGGATTATCTTGGATCTAACGCAGATAGCTACAACCACCCGAACGCTGCGATTGAACCGCGTATTCCAGGCATCTTCCAATACTACTCTGTGGCCGAAGATGAGTTGGCAAAGGGCTATGCTGGTCAATATGGCTCCGCACAAGAAACGGCAGACGCTATTGCCGTGGCTTGGGAGAAAATTACAGATCAGATTGGCCGAGATAGCCAGATTGCAGTTTATAAATCATCTCTTGGTATGTAATTTTTACTTTTTAAACTTTGAATGGGCGGCGTTTTTACGCCGCCTGTTTTTTAATAAATAAATACTTTTGAGAGATTACTTACCTCCCAAAATTGATAACCTCCATATTTTTTAGAGACTCCCTATGAATACAGATGGCGACCTTCTACACACGGTGACCACCGACAATATCTCGGACAGCCGCAAACGTCTTGGCAAGTTGATGGTCTGGGGCTCAGCGTTACTGTGTCTTTCGTTGGCTGTCATACAGGGGGCATATCAGGCCGAGCGTATAAATATCGGCTTTGAAACTTGGCGCCCAATTTTATATGCGTATATGCTCTGGGCTACGGCCCTTTGTTTTGCACAGGTCATCGTTAATGGAGAGAAAGGAAAGCGTACCCTTTTTGTGCTTCCGGCTGCGCTCTTTGTAGTAAGCCTTGTTGTCTTTCCTCTACTTTTTGCGCTTTATATTTCCTTCACGGATTGGAACCTAGCATCTCCAAACGGGCCGCAACCCAATGGGTGGGGCAATCTAGTCCAGATGTGGAATGACAGCTTCTACTGGAATGCACTGAAAAATATGGTCTACTATGTACTGGCCGTGAGCGCTGAATATGTAATTGCGTTTGCCTTAGCACTCCTACTGAACGCCCAAATCCGGGCCCGTAAGTTTTTTCGGGTCGTTTTTCTCCTACCCTTAATGTTAAGTCCTGTGGCGGTGTCGTGGATGATTGGAAAGTCCATGTTTGAGGTCCGCTTTGGGCCAATCTCTCGCCTTATCCGTGAGTTTGGGGGAGAGCCCACATTCTTTGGAAACCCTGAGATTGCGCGTTTTTTGATAATGGCCATGGACGCTTGGACTTTCATTCCGTTTATGATGATTATGCTTTTAGCTGGCCTTCAGGCCCTGCCGCGTGAAGTTCTTGAAGCCTCAAAAGTTGATGGTGCATCTGGTTGGCAGAGTTTTAAGGAGATTGTATTCCCGTTGATGCTGCCTGTTTCTGTTACAGCCGTGGTAATCCGAATAATTTTTAAGTTAAAATTAGCTGACGTGATTATCAATGTGACCTCTGGCGGCCCAGGTGGTGCAACTGACAGTGTCACAAGCTTTATCTTCCGTGAATACAGAGACCGTTCTAATGTGGGCTATGGTACTTTATTGGCAATGATCTATCTGGTTCTTATAGTAATTTTTGTGACCCTGCTTTTAAAGTTGGTTAGCCGATGGATGGAGCGGCCCGCATGACTGCCATTTTCAAAGAACACGAAGCTGACCTGCGGGTAAGCACCAAATGGTGGGCTAGCCGTATCGCAATATACACTGCCCTTTTTATATGGATGGTGGTCTGCCTGTTTCCAATTTTGTGGACAATCACAACATCCTTTAAGCTAGCTCCGGATGTTATGAAGGGAAACCTAATTCCGTGGTGGGATTTTACGCCACGATGGAAGGGCTGGGAATCTATAGGCCTTTCGCCCCGGTTGATTGGAGAGGTTTCTACAGTCCGCGAGGAGTTTTTTAAACGCTTCTGGAATAGCACTATTATTTCAATTTCTGCAGCACTTCTTGCAGTAATATTGGGGTCTCTAGCGGCTTACGGCTTATCACGCTTCAGCTACCGGTTTGGATTTATGAAAAACTCAGACATTTCGTTTTTCTTTCTCAGCCAAATGATCTTACCGCCTGTAGTTCTTGCTCTGCCATTCCTTATTTTATACAAATCTTTGGGACTGTTAGACAGCAGGATTGGATTGATCTTATTATATACTTTGATGGTCTTGCCCATTGTTATCTGGATTATGCGTGACCAATTCCAAGGAATTCCAATTGAATTAGAAGAGGCAGCCCTTGTTGATGGTCTCGGCATTTGGGGCGCCTTCACGCAGATTGTTTTGCCTATAGCGCTTCCAGGTATGGTAGCTGCATTTATTCTGTCGCTAGTACTTTGCTGGAATGAATACTTTTTTGCTGCGCTACTAACGTCAAGCAATGCCTCGACATTACCCGTCATGGTAGCTTCACAAACAGGGTCACAGGGAATTAACTGGTGGTCGATGGCGGCACTTTCATCAGCTGCAATTCTGCCACTTGTGATTGTTGCCATTTTTCTTGAGAAATATATCATCAAGGGCATGGCTGCAGGCGCAGTTAAGTAAGCTCTATCGCAATATCTTTTGTCTGCTCATAAAGCCTATGAAACAAAGCATGTGCTTTGCCATAGGCAGCGTTTGGCTGAGAAATTATCGTCTTCACCGCGGGGTTCCACGTTGAGATAGAATCTCGCTCAACCAAACCAATAGCAATTGCCGCTAAAAACGCGTCGCCATAGCTTGCCCCTGTAGTTTTTTCACAAACAATTTGATCAATACCAGTTATGTCAGATGTCACTTGAAGCCAAAGAGCATTTTTTGTTCCCCCGCCAACTGCAAGCAAACGTGTGGGTGCCTGACCAAGCTGAGTAAAGGTGTCGGTAACGTGCCGTGTACCGTGGGCAATCCCCTCAATTAAAGCACGATACATGTCTCCCCGCGTATGGGTAAGGTTAAAGCCGAACATAGCGCCCTTGGCGTTTACGTCATGAATGGGTGTCCGCTCACCTGAGAAGTACGGCAACATCAACAGTCCGTTGGCGCCAGGCGGAGATTTGGAGGCCTCCTCAGCCAAGGCTGGAAACGCATTTTGGACGGATAGATCTCGCGCCACTTGGTCACGAAACCAATGGGTAAGTGTACCAGATGTGGCCAGCCCTGCCATTGATGCATGCTCCCCCTTGAACAACCAAGGTGCGTACCAGATGCGTGGGTCTTCGACTCTAGATTTCGCCCTAAGGATGATAAAAATGGTTGAACCATACATCATCATCATGTCGCCTGGCTTGTCTGCCCCAACTGAAAGTGCTTCTGCGGCTGCATCTATCGTGCCCACAGTAACAGGCGTGCCACAGGCAAGGCCCGTCATCTCTGCTGCCTCATTGGTGACTTGGCCCGCAATTTCATTTGACCACATTAATCGTGGCAGTTTTTCTAATGGCACTATATCATCAGCCAGATCATCAACCCATGACTGTGTAGTGACATCATAGAGTGGAGAGAAATTTGCTGCAGTATAATGATCGATTACCACCTCACCTGTGAGGCGCATCACAATGAAACTGGTCGATCCAAGAATGTAGGATGTTTTTGAATATATTTCAGGACGCTGCCGCTTCAGCCAGAGTATTTTGGGCCCAACGGATTGAGATGTAAGAGCATTACCGCAGCGGGCGATTATAGTATCTTTGCCGATACGCTCGCTTAGTTCACGGACTTCGGATTCGGCCCGCCCATCAACTCCGTATAGAACACCGTTCATTAACGGATCGCCCTTTTTATCTACGGGTAGCATACACGGACCAATCGCACTGCACGCGACAGCCTTGATCTGAGATGCGTTTACGCCACTTTGTTTTAAAAGGGTTTTGCAAATAAAAACAAAATCTCCCCACCAATCCTCTTCTGGGTTGTGCTCTGCCCAGCCGGGTTCAGGCACTAGCATTTTGTGCGCGCGCGCAGCTTGTGCATGGATCACGCCGGCCCCGTCTACCAAAACGCCCTTGGTTTCATAGGTTCCAATATCAATCCCGAGTGTATAGGTCATCAGGTGTAATCATCCCGGTTTAACGAGAATTTCTGCCCTATCTGATAGAGTGCGGCATCCAATAACTTGGCCAGAGAAACCAAATCGTTCAAATCGCAAAGCTCACGTGCAGAATGTGAATATCGCATTGGAAACCCCATATCGACTGAAGCCACACCTTCACCAACCAGCTGCACGTAAGATAAGTCTGTTAATACCCCAACTTGGGCACTTCGTTGCAAAGGAATATGTTTAGTCTTGGCAGCCCGTTCAAATAGATCAACCATTGCCGGATGTGGGATTACACCGTTCAAAGTTCCCCGCCCATGGAATGAGTACATACTCATTCCTGGACCGCCGCCTAGCACCATCTCACCATGTGCTTCCATGTCTGGAGTATCTGTTGCGAGCATCAAATCAAGTTGGATTGCGATATCAGGCAATAAATTTTGGGCTAACGGTAAGGCTCCACGAAGGTTGAATTCTTCAAGCACAGTGAAGGCTAGGTCAACTGGCGGACCACTCGTCCGGTTTTTTAATAAACGTGCGACCTCAAGCAAAACAGCGCATCCTGCACGGTCATCAATACTGGTCCCGCAAATACGATTATTGCCCAACTCTACAGCGTGAGGCGCATAAACTACTGGTGAGCCAATCCTGATACCCGCCGCCTCAACCTCAGAGGCAGATAGGCCGGTATCTACATAAATCTCGGCGTAGGGTGTCACCTGATTTTTCTCTGAAGGTGTAGTTGCGTGGTGGCTTTTATTTGCGATAATACCGGAAATATCACGACCTTCACCTACACAAATCAAAACTTCTTGAGAGGCCAACGCACGTTCTGGAACCCCCCCCAGTCGCTCTAAACGTATCAACCCATCTGCCTCTATCTGGCGCACAATAAAGCCAAGCTGATCCATATGTGTGAACAACATAACGCGCGGCCCATCACCTGGAAAATGCGCCACTAGGTTCCCTAAACGGTCTGACCTGCTATCAACACCAATCGCGCCCAACCGGCCGCGTAGATCTCGCCGCACGCGGTCCTCATGCCCGGATAAGCCTGGGATCATCATTAAGTCCATCAGGTCAAGTTTGATTCGGTCTTTCATTTGCGGACCCCGCGTACGCGGTCCATGAAATCTAAAGCGCGGTCTGGGTCGACGCAGTTCCACGTATCCCCGTCAACCTTTAGCGATGATCCCACTATGCAGCCATCTGCTATTGCCAGAACATCCGCAACGGTATCGTGCTTCACACCGGTATTTGCCATAATCGCCGTCTTAGGTAAAACTGCTTTTACTGCCTCTAAATCGGAAAGGGCCGCCGCCTCGCCAGTAATTTGACCAGACACAAGAATGGCATCTGGGACCGATGAAAACACTGCGCTGCGTGCACGGTCAGGTAGAGAGCGTTGATCAAGAGAATGCGCAAACTCGGCGCAAACATTATAAAGCATAGCCATATCAGGGCGCCCCAACCGGTCGCGATAGCGCATAGCGCGTCCCGCATCCGGCGTCCATGGACCCATGTCAGATGCGTAAGTGCCCGTAAAAATTTCACGCACAAAAGCGGCTCCTGTAGCCACACCCAATGCAATGCTCGACATTGGATCCCATAGCACATTCACACCGAACGGCACCGTAATTTCTGATTTAAGCTGGCCAATAATTACTGCCATCGTTGCAGTTGAGGCGGTATCAACGTCAAACTCGTAGGGGCGGTCATTTTCATTACCAAACATTACGGCGTCAAAGCCCGCTTTTTGCAAAGCCAGAAGATCAGCACGCGCGCTTGCAACTAAATCAAGTTCTGAATCAAAAAGAGGCGATCCAGGCAGAGCTCCAATATGGACCATACCAATGACTGGTTTGGTTTCGCCAAAGACCCTTTTAAAATTCAAAGTCATAATTATTTTCTCCCTTCTTAAACCTTATAACTGGCGGTCTATTCATGCAAAGAAAAACTGGCTAAGCTACTGTGAAGTTTTAGGGGTATTGAGATGAAATTAAAAGTAAGACACTGGGACAGGCTTGGGAATGGTGGCCTAACATTCACTGAATTGGGGTTTGGTACGGCGCCATTGGGAAACCTCTATAAGGCAATCTCAGATGGAGAGGCACGTGCAACTCTTGATGCCGCCTGGGAGGGCGGTGTCCGTTATTTTGACACCGCACCACTTTATGGCCTTGGATTGTCAGAAACACGCTTGAACCCATTTTTACGTGATAAGCCGCGGGACAGTTACATTTTGTCCACTAAGGTTGGCCGCTTGATCGAATATTGTAGTCCTGAGCACCGTGCAGGTGTAGGCAAATGGTTCAACGTGCCACAACGGCGCGAGAATTTTGACTATACTTATGACGGTGTTATGCGTTCGTTCGAACATTCATTTTCACGTCTTGGTGTGGACCAGATTGACATTCTATACGTCCATGACCTGTGCGCATTTTCCCACGGGTCGAAAGCTGCATCGGACATGCGCGTTAAAGAATTCTTTGCTGGCCGAGGCTATGAGGCTATGATTTCTTTGCGCGACCAAGGAATGGTCAAAGCTATTGGTGGTGGCGTGAACGAGTGGGAAGTTTGCCAAAACCTTGCTGAACGCGGCGATTTTGATCTGTTTTTGCTTGCTGGGCGATATACTCTTTTAGAGCAAAAAGCGCTTGATAGCTTCTTACCACTTTGTGAAGCGCGCGGAATTGGGATCATAACGGGTGGTCCTTATAATTCTGGTATTCTCGCCACTGGAGCGAAGCCTGGATCCTTCTACAACTATGACCCTGCGCCACAGGGCATAATTGACCGAGTAAATGCGATAGAAGTCGTTTGCAGTGATCACAATGTCCGCATGGTTGACGCTGCTTTCCAGTTCCCACTGTTGCATCCAGCACATGTTGCCGTGATCCCTGGTGGGCAAGGGGTGGACGAAATGGCCGGTAACCTGCAAGCAGCACATGCAGATATTCCTACAGAACTTTGGGTAGACTTGAAGGCAGCAGGTCTCATGCGTGAGGATGCGCCGACATGAGCCCCACCTTAAAGCACACCCTGAAAATTGATGCACATCAACATTTTTGGCAACCTTTGCGCGGTGACTATGATTGGATGCCACGCGAAAACCTTGTTTTGAATCGTGCGTACGGCCCCTCCGACCTTAGCTCAAGTTTGGAAAGGCATGGCATCGATGGCACTGTTATTGTCCAAGCCGCGGCTACCATTAATGAAACAGAATATATGTTAGGGTTGGCAGATGCCACACCATCTATTTTAGGCGTCGTGGGCTGGATCAATTTTGAAAACCCGAGTGACGTGACGCATCTTGAACGGTTTGCAGCACACCCAAAGTTTCGTGGTGTCCGGCCAATGATCCAAGACATCCAAGATGTGAACTGGATGTTGCGTGACGACGTACAGTGGGCGTTTCGGGCCGTGGTCGATTTGGACCTAACCTTTGACGCACTTGGCTTTCCCGTACACTTGACCAATTTTTTAAAACTTGTGGCGCTCTACCCAGAGATGCGAGTCGTCTATAATCATTGCATGAAGCCACAAATTTTCGATCAACGCAAAGGTAAGGATGCTTTTTCTCAGTGGGCTTCTGGCATATCACGACTGGCCGATAAAACGAATGGCGTTTGTAAATTTTCTGGCCTTGTTACCGAAGCGGGGGATGGCTGGACAATAGATGATCTACGCCCATTTGCAGGTCATGTTTTGAGTGCCTTTGGCCCACACAGGGTTATGTGGGGATCAGATTGGCCCGTTTGCCAGTTGCAGGCAGAATATGGTGATTGGCACGACATTTCTCAAGATTTAACGATAAGCTTGTCCAAAGCAGATCGTGCAGAAATTTTTGGAGGCACAGCCACAAAATTTTATAGGCTATTTTGACCAATTAAAAATTCTATGACGGACTGGGCTCTCAAATCTTTTCGCCTTTCTGGTTGACTTGAAACAGTCAAAGCCGCTGCGCCTTGAGCAAACCTAATGGCTTCAACCATAGGAGTGCCGCGCACCACCTGAGCGGCAAGCGCACCAACGAACATATCCCCCGCCCCATGGGTTGAGACCACATCAACTGAAAATCCTGAGTATAGTACATCATCATAATAAACCCCCTTTGCACCAAGCGTCTTCAAAACCCTTAAGGAGAGATTTAAACTTGAGTAAAATTCTGCCTCAACCTGGTTCACAATTAGCAAATCGATCACCTTAACCAAGTTATTTGGCAGCTCTCGAGCAGGAGCTGCGTTCAACCAAACTTCAGCATCAACCTTCTTGGCTTTGAGGGCGATTTCCATATTAACTTCTTGAGGAATTTCATTTTGCAAAATGACCAGCGATGTTCCTTGGGGTATGATTATATCGTTTGCCACAGTGTTGAGGTTGGCTGCAGAAACGATCACTGCACCATATTCACCACTAGAATCCACAATCGCAGCGCTCATGCCACTGGGTCCAACATCGCGCTGTAGCTGCGATAGGTCTACGCCACTTGCTGTCAGTGTTTCGCGGATCATGTCTCCAAAGGGGTCACTACCTGCGCGCCCCGCAAAATAAACATTTGCCCCCATGCGAGCAGCAGAAATGGCCTGATTTCCACCTTTTCCACCAAAAACGTAGTCGACAGAATTACCGGCTACAGTCTCATCAAGCTCCGGCAAATGCGGGGCGGACAAGACCACATCTAAGTGAAGTGAGCCTACAACCAGTACGCTCATTTGAGCATTGTTGACTGGACTATCTGCATCGCCATGGGTGCGTCTTGTCGTGCAATCGCGGACTGCAATTCGCCATTGTTTATTAGCTTGACGGCTGTAGCTCGCAATCGTTTCAAAACCTCAATATTAGTTTGCGCTTCACTAACAGGATCGAGACCAGAATGGTCGGGGAAGGTATCAAAATAAATAGCACCTTTATAACCCAAACGCTCTAGTTCGACGAGCAATTCAATCGTTTGGATCGGGTGTACTGCACCGACCATCAATCCGTTATCCCACTTTCCATAACCATCGTTCAAATGCACGCCAAGGATCCGCGAGTGCCGAGCAATTAAGGTTGCGGCAAAGGCTGGCATTTCATCTGCATAGAGCACATGAGCAAAATCTAAAGTAACGCCCGTGTTGTCGCGCCCAATCTCTTTGATTGCCAAAAGTGTGGTTGCCGCATCAGGCATCAATGCAAAGGCACGTGGCTCATTGGGTTTGTATTCCAAAGCAATGTCGATTGCAGGGTTGTGATCGGCCACCTCAATCATTGCATCAATAGTATTACTCCAAGCGCGCTCATAGTCCATCTGGAACGAATAGTCGAAACCGTCTTGCCCCATCCAAAGCGTCATTAGATTACCACCCATTTCGGCCAAAACGTCTAAGCCGCGTTTGGTTTCGTCAATAGCAGCGCGCCGAACGACTGTATTAGGATGCGTGAATGCCCCAAGTTTATAACCAGGTTCGGTATAGTAACGCATCGCGATGCCATTAAGTATCATGCCGCTATCACCTAAAGCCTTCAACAGATCCGCTGGGCTGTCATCCATAAAATGATCTGGGTAATTCAAATCGGCCGCATTTACACCTGCCGTCGCTGCACGAGCTAAAAGATCAGTGGTGGTGATGGAATTTTTTCCTGGCCAATAGGTCTCGGAGCCTATTTTGAAAGCATTTAGGCGTGCGGCGAAGCGAGGCGTATCTTTCTGTTTCATACTTAAACCATAACCTTCAATATATCAAAAACGCAACTTTGATATCTAATTAATTTATCATTCGTTTCGAATGAATGCTTTCAATTATTATTATAGGCCATTATTTCAACGCTTATTAGGCATCTGATTTGAAACAAAGCGACAGTTTTAAGGTATCAGCTAATAACAAAAAACTCCTCAATAAGATGCTATTTTCAAACTTGTTTTACAATAATACACCTTGTGGAAATCTAGTAGAATCTAGCCGCAAGCGCCTTTGCTCTGGGTGGCCACTCTGATCTTTTGAGCTACGATTGGCAATCTTTGATTGTTCATAGTGGTCAAACCGCATGTGGCTGCAGTTTTTCGACCTCAGCCCTATAGGGCGTAGCACCCACAGGCAACTTTGGCACAATAACGGCATCATGATATTTTAATTGCTTTAGCAGCACCGGAATTAAGCGTTTAAAGGCTACAGGTATTGACGGTTCGGGTGCTGGTAGGTCATGTTGTATTAAAGCATGGAGCGCAGGAAGATTGTAGTAAGGGACCATTGTGAACATATGATGTTCTAGGTGATAGTTCATGTTTAGATAAATGAAACTACTAATAGGATTCATTAAAACAGTGCGTGTATTCAAACGATGATCCGAAACATTTTCAGCTAAGCCTAGATGTTGCAAAAGGCCTGTCATAACATGGTGCCAAGACCCATAAATACGCGGTAGACCGATTAGCATTAACGGGAGGATTGATGACATCTGGAGTGAGAGCGCAACGGTGAGCATATATATCGCCAACCAAATTCTAGCGATCATAAAGATTTTGAAATAATCCTTTGGCGTAACATACATTGCTTCATTAGGATCAATTCGACCCCTGGCATGCAAAAACATTTGTTTAAAGGCATTGCAAAGATCAATTATACCAAAAAACATTAACGCGATGCGAAACAAATCAGGTGGGCGCATGGACACAATTTCAGGATCGCGGCCAACTACTATTGTGTCTGTGTGATGTCTAATATGGCTGGCGCGCCATACCACAGGGTTTCTCATTATCATGAAGCTTGCAATTTGATACACTATATTGTTCATCCAAGGCGTCTTAAATGCGGTTTTATGCCCACATTCATGCCATCGAGAATCAGACGCGGATCCGTATAAAACACCATATAAGAGCCAGAATGGAACAGACCACCAAGATGGCCAGAGCGCGATAGCAATAACAGCTGATAAACACATCGCTCCAAGCCACAGAAAAGTATCTCGAAGCGCAATAGTATCAGATTTTTGCATTAGTTTTCTGATGGCCATCGGATCTACATCGGGACGGAACCACTTAGGATTTGCAGTTCCATCATTATGGGACATGCGATCTGCTTCTTTAGAAAGTTTGTAACTTTTTGCCATTACAAAAAATAACAAGATCAAATATTGGAGTCAATCAGGTTCAAATATTGTGATCAACTCCAGTCTAGACATGGCGGTTTGGTGGTGTCAGGGTCCAATTTGGTGGTTTGGAATAAATCAAACAGTGATAGTAGAATATTATGGGTCATGAATATACGCTTTGGGTGGGATTGTTTGAAGTTACAATTTTATCTTTGCAAGTTACTCTGACCGCAACTGTCTTGGCCTCATTAATTGGGATGCCCTTTGGTGCGTGGTTAGCACTTACGCGTTTTAGGGCTCGACGTTGGATAATAGCTACTTTGAATGCTTTAATGGGCATTCCACCTGTCGTAGTTGGCCTGATAGTTTATGTCATGCTATCGCGCTCCGGACCAATTGGAGTTTTGAACTTATTGTTCACGCCCACGGCCATGGTGATAGCCCAGGTCATAATTATATTGCCACTGATTGCCTCTTTAGCACATCAAGCCTGCAGAGACCTTTGGGCTGAGTACCATGACTTGCTGATTTCGCTTGGGTCTAAGAAAATGCAGCGGATACAAGTATTACTTTGGGATGGCCGTCGCGCGCTTTTGACTGCTGCCCTAGCTGGCTTTGGCCGTGCAATTGGCGAGGTTGGCGCAATTATGATTGTTGGTGGAAACATTGATCATGCAACGCGCGTCTTGACTACTTCAATTGCACTTGAAACCTCCAAAGGCAATTTGGGTTTTGCATTGGCTCTTGGTGGGGTTTTGATAGTACTTTCTTTAACTGTAAGCTTCGCAGTACATGGGCTTTCCCGCACGGAGAGGGCCAGCCGATGGTAGAAAGTATTATGATAAAAGTTGAGGAAGTGGTTGTCGAAAGGCGTGGGAGACGGCTACTTGGGCCTGCAACATTTTCTATTAATGATAAAGGCATCACTGCCGTTATAGGGCCAAACGGCGCTGGAAAGTCTACGTTACTTCGGCTGATGCATGGGCTCGAGCGCGCCCGCTATGGTCACCTAAATTTACCAATTCATATGAATTCCCAGCAACAAGCATTTCTGTTTCAGCATCCAATTCTCCTGCGAAGATCAGTGCAGCAAAATCTGATCCTTCCTCTAAAACTTAGAGGTGTCCCTACAGAGATAAGGGAGCAGGAAGTAGTAAAGATAGCCACTGAATTTGGCCTCAATAAATTATTGGAGCAAGACGCTTTTCTACTTTCTGGAGGTGAAAAGCAAAAACTCACGTTGGCGCGGGCATTAATCATAAAACCTAACTTACTTTTCCTAGACGAGCCCTCGGCTAATTTAGATAGGCCGTCGACTTTAATCATTGAAAATGCAGTTAAAGTTGTTGCAGATCAGGGCTGTAAAGTTATTTTAGCAAGCCACTCGATGGCTCAAGTAAAGAGACTTGCTGAAGATGTTTTGTTTATTTCAGATGGTGTAGTACATGGACCATTTTTTGTGCAAGATTTTCTACAAAAGCCTCCAACAGAATCTGCCCAAGATTGGTTGGAGGACATTTAATTTGGCAAAATTAATAGGACTGATTTTTGCGATTTGGGCCTCAATGAGTGGCGCTGAAACAGTGCGCTTGGCGGTAACTACGTCATTCCAAAATTCAGGATTGTCTGATGTCCTTCTTCCCAAAATTAAGTCCGATACTGGTATTGAGCTTCAGGTCTTAGTGGTGGGCACTGGACAGGCCCTAAAACTAGGACAGGCTGGAGACGTGGACGCAGTTTTAGTACATTCACGTGCGGATGAGGAACTTTGGGTTGCATCGGACTATGGACCCTATCGGCGAGAGCTTATGTATAATGACTATGTGTTAATTGGCCCAACAAAAGATCCTGCTAACATAAAGGGATTAACTTCTGCGAGTGTAGCTTTGATTGCGATTGCTGGCGGTGGGCACCTTTTTGTTAGTCGTGGCGATGACAGTGGCACACATAAGACAGAGCAGGCTCTTTGGCAGGCTGCAACAATTGCTGAAATGGGCAACTGGTACCGTTCAGTTGGAGCGGGAATGGGGGCTACTTTAAATACGGCTGTCGCAATGGGCGGCTACGTTCTTGCTGATCGTGCCAGTTGGATCAATTTTGGAAATAAACATAACATGTCAATTTTGCTGGAAGGGGACCCAGCATTTTTTAATCAATATGCGTTTTTACCGGTGTCTCAAGAACGTCACCCTCATGTGAAACGTGAGGCAGTTCAGAGGTTGGAAGATTGGTTGGTTGGCTTGCATGGTCAAAAAGCCATTCAGGAATATCGTCTAGATGGGGTTCAACTATTTTTCCCCAATGCCAAGTGAAAGTTGTTCAGCTTAAAAGTACCGTTATTTGACTACTCTTATAAGGTAGTTTCATTGTTTTCTTAATTCCTTGAATGCCCGGAAAGTATTTTTGATCTTAAAGATGGACAATCATATCTTTGGTGGCGCTCCTCCTAGAAAAGAATTTCCATTTTGATAATCGCATGGCGCTTCCTGCATCTGCAAATGCAGGTGCCGCCCGTCATCCTTGTAGGGGTTGGCCTGTGCTAGTTCTTCATCAAAATCAATTCCGAGGCCAGGCCCCTGTGGCGCGACAATGAACCCATTTTCAACCTTAATTGAGTTCTTAATTAAAGCTTTGTGGAATTGTGTTTCAATGGTCTCGGCAATCAATATGTTGGGAATCGAAACTGAGAGGTGTACATTAGCCGCCCACTCAACTGGACCCGCATATAGATGAGGCGCCAATTGGACATTATAAACTTCGGCAATAGCAGCAATTTTTTTGGTTTCCCAAATCCCACCTGAACGACCCAAAGCAGGCTGTAAAATGGATGCGGCGCCTTGGCGCAAGACCTCAGCAAATTCAGACTTGGTGGTTAGCCTTTCGCCTGTCGCAATCGGTATTGTTACTGCACGAGCGACCTTGGCCATTTCTGAGATGTTGTCAGGCGGGATTGGTTCTTCAAACCACAGTGGAGAAAATGGCTCTAATGCTGTCCCAAGACGAATGGCGCCTGCAGTTGAAAATTGTCCATGAGTTCCAAATAAAAGATCAGCTTTGCTGCCCACTGCTTCTCTTATAGCCGCACAGAATTTAACTGATTGGTTGATATCCGTCATTGCTGGCATGTGACCGCCGCGTAATGTGTAAGGGCCGGCTGGATCAAATTTAACAGCTGTGTAGCCATTGCCAACTGCTGCCAACGCCGCCTCTGCTGTTTGCGCAGCATTGCCCCAAAATTCATTTATATCGTGATGAGCTAGGGGGTACAGATAGGAGTAGGCACGAATTCTATCATTCATTTTACCGCCTAAAAGAGCCCAGATTGGACGTTCACGAGCTTTACCAAGGATATCCCAACATGCTATTTCTAAACCTGAAAATGCGCCCATTACAGTCAAATCTGGCCTTTGAGTAAAGCCACTTGAATAGGCTCGTCGAAACATAAGTTCGACATCCTCTGGACTTTGTCCCTCCATGTGACGGTCGAACACATCGTGGATTACGTGGCTCATTGTGGTTGGACCCACGCTGCTTGCGTAGCATTCCCCTATGCCGACAATCCCATTGTCGGTGGTGACCTTAACAAAGATCCAATATCTTCCCCCCCACCCTGGCGCCGGTGGGGATGTAACGATGACTTCGAGATCTTGAAGCTTCATGGTCGCCTCCAAATTTTAATACATGATAAGTTAGATTTTTCTACAATTACGTTTTTAATTATTTAAATATGATCACATTACGTTTTGCTGACCCAGTTTTTGTGTCCGCGATTGCCTCGTTGATTTGTGTTAAAGGCCAGCGTCCTGATACAAGTTCGTCGAGTTTTAGTCTGCCCTGTTTGTAAAGGTCTATCATCCAAGGAATATCGCGCTGGATAACAACATCCCCCATTTTTGAACCCACCATGCTTTGTGAGGCAGCAGCAAAGTTACCGGCTTCATAGGTTGAAGTTGCTCCAGTTGCGGGCATGCCAACCATAATGACCTTACCATTTAGGGCAAGGTAATTTGGCGCGGTTGTGTAGGCTGTTGCCGCGCCAACCGTAACAAACACTGCGTCGGCTCCTCGACCAAGAGCAACTTTAGCGTCCACCCAGGGCGTACTACCACTGGCTAGCACAGTATCTGTAGCGCCAAATTCCTTAGCAATCGCTAGTTTTTCGGAAAGCATATCGACAGCTACAATGCGTCGTGCACCAGCAATACGGGCACCCTGAATTGCATTTAAGCCTACACCACCAACCCCAATTATTACTGCATCCTGACCGGGCCTAAATTTTGCGGTGTTAACTACGGCGCCGACGCCGGTAATTACGCCGCATGCAATCAAAGAGGCGACCTCCATTGGAATATCTTCTGATATTCGGACAACTTGGCTTCTAGCGACTACAACTCGTTCCGCGAACGCTCCACTGGCCATGGCTTGGTGCAGCTTACTACCGTCAGGCATCTTTAAAGGCCCATGGTCGCCATCGTAAGTGGTTTCGCATCCTGTAGGTCGACCGGAGCAGCAAGAAGGACATGTCCCGCAGGATCTAATCAAAGTCACCACAACTGGATCGCCTAGTGAAATTCCTGAAACGCGCTCTCCCATCGCCGAAATGCGCCCTGCTGCCTCATGGCCATAAACGGCAGGTAATGACCCACCCCACTTACCATCTAGATACGTAATATCTGAATGACATATGGCACAGGCTTCCAAAGTTACTTCGACTTCGTCGGGTTTAGGCGCTGCCAAGATCACTTCCTGAACATTTAGTGGATGTGCAAATGCATGTGCAACAGCAGCTTTTATTGTGGGCATGAGTCTTTTCCAAGCGATATTTTTTTACTAGGCTAATATATGTTGTGGAACGTGCAATGGGGTTTATAAAATTTAGTATACAATTTCAGGAGATCCTGAGCCACTGATGAGAATAGCTTTTTTAAAGATACTATATATATTGAAAATACATAGGATAGCTAACTGTTGATGCTCCAGTATAGCGTTCAAAGGTGGCTTGTTGCGTTAAGAATCTAATGATTAGCTCAGTAAATGGCGTTGCCTGCCCCAAACAGGAAAGATGACCAACACTCGGATAAGTTGAAAATCGCTCCTAGGAATTAAATCTTCAAAAACTTGCATGGCGCTTCCCCTTTGCTCCTACATTGTTATCATTGTGCACAGTTTGTGGAGGATTCTATGCTGATAAGCAGCTGCGTATTTGATGCCTGTGGCACTTTATTTTATGTGGCCGCTGCAGCGGATACTGCCGTGGCTCTTTATGAAAATTCAGAAATTTCACAAAACTGGGCCAAATTAGCCAATGACTTGCGGGTGAAGCAATGAATATTGAGATGATACGAGCGGCGGCGCAGCGCTTGAAGGGGCATGTACGTCGTACACCGTTACTGAATTCGACATTTGTAGATGAGATTGCGGGCCGCCGAGTGTGGATGAAAGCTGAGGCCCTGCAACACACTGGATCTTTTAAATTTAGGGGCGGGTGGTCTGCCATTTCGGCTTTATCTTCGGAGGCAAAGACGGCAGGGGTCATTGCCTTTTCATCGGGCAATCATGCGCAGGGCGTGGCGCTGGCGGCGCAGATGCATGGTGCATCAGCAGTGATAGTCATGCCGTCAAATGCGCCAAAGCTGAAAGTAGAGAATACTCGATCTTTAGGGGCTGAGGTAGTATTGTATGACCGCGACACTGAGGATCGCGAAGAGATTGGGCAACGCATATCTAAGGCGCGTGGTTTGACGTTGATCAAGCCCTACGACGAACCAGAAGTGATTGCTGGCCAAGGCACCTGCGGCTTGGAGATTGCTGAGCAGGCCACCGCGGCAGGGATCAAAGCGGCTGATGTTTTGGTGTGCTGTGGCGGCGGCGGGCTGACATCTGGCATTGCATTGTCACTCGAAGTGGAAGCACCTGACATGCGGGTGCGTCCAGTCGAGCCTGTAGATTTTGATGATGTTACCCGCTCTCTGGAAAAAGGTGTTCCACAGACTAACTCTCGGTTTGGGGGCAGTATTTGTGATGCAATTGTCACGCCAACGCCTGGGGATTTGACGTTTCCGATCATGAAACGTCTTTGCGGCGCAGGTATAGTGGTGTCAGATCAAGCTTGTCTGCGCGCCATGTCCGTCGCCTTTACCAGGTTTAAAGTGGTGTTAGAGCCGGGTGGGGCAATCGCATTGGCCGCCGCTCTTTATCATGGTGATCAAATATCTGGGGAAGACGTGATTTGTATCGCCTCTGGTGGCAATGTTGATGCAGATATGATTTCGCAGGCTCTAGCCGATTACCCCTGTATCTAAAAATAAAAAACTAAGCTTTAGTCGACGATTTACCCCAAGTTTAAAAATTTTCAGGCTGTGGCAGACCAAGAATATGCAGGCCACCATCTACCATGATGGTTTCCCCGGTTGTGCATTCGCCGTAATCTGAAGCGAGATACACTGCCGTGCCGCCAATCGAGGCTTTGGTCGCATTAGCCCGCAGCGGTGCGTTGGCCTCAGTAAACCGAAATGTCTTGCGTGCACCACCAATAGCTGCGCCAGATAGGGTTTTCATCGGTCCTGGCGAAATTGCGTTCACCCGAATTTTCTGTGGACCTAAATCATTGGCAAGGTAGACCACTGCAGACTCTAAAGCGGCTTTGGCAACGCCCATTACATTATACCAAGGCGTGGCTTTTCTACTACCTTGATAGGTTAGAGTGATTAAAGTCCCACCCTCCTTCATCAAAGGCTCAGCTTTTTTTGCCATATCGATAAAGGAATAAGCTGAAATCTCCAGTGAATTTTTAAAGTTTTCACGGCTGGTGTCGATAAAGCGGCCAGTCAGCTCATTCTTGTCAGAATAAGCGATAGCATGAACAGCAAAATCGATACCACCCCACTCTTGCGATAATCTGTCAAAGGCCGCTTGGGTGCTGTTTTCATTTTGAACGTTATAATCTAGGACTAGATCCACGCCCAATTCTGTGGCTAAGGGTTTTACCTTTTCGCCAAAGACATCCATCTGAACGCCAAATGCTAACTCAGCGCCTTCGGCTTTCATTGCCTCCGCGATGCCCCAAGCTATTGAACGATTGTTTGCAATCCCTGTAATTAGACCGCGTTTGCCTTTGAGAAGTTCTGCCATTTTTTTATCCGTTAAATTTACTCATAATTAATGTTGCATTAGTTCCGCCAAACCCAAAGCTATTAGATAGTATGGTGTCCAGTTCAATGTCATCTTGCCGTTGAGTTACAATTTCTGCGGCATCAAGTGCAGGGTCTAGGTTTTGCACGTTAGCTGAGGCTGAAATAAAACTATTTTTCATCATCGATAGTGAATAAATAGCTTCATGCACGGATGTTGCCCCCAAAGAGTGGCCTGTTAAAGATTTTGTTGAGGATATTGGTGGAGTCTCACCACGGCCAAAAATATTGCGGATTGCCTCTACTTCGGTCACGTCGCCCGCTGGCGTGGAGGTTCCGTGCGCGTTTATATAGTTAATTTTCCGATCTGGGTCTAGCATTGCAATGGCCTGCCTCATTGAACGTTCACCGCCTTCCCCGGATGGTGCCACCATATCTGCACCGTCTGACGTGGCTCCATAGCCAGTCAGTTCGGCATGAATTTTGGCTCCACGGGCTTTGGCGTGTTCCAGTTCTTCTAGGACCAAAACCCCGCCGCCACCTGCGATTACAAACCCGTCTCGATCTGCATCATATGGTCGAGATGCTGTCTCGGGAAAGTCATTATATTTTGATGACATTGCATTCATAGCGTCGAACAGACACGAGAGTGACCAGCTTACCTCTTCGCCACCACCAGCAAACACAACATCCTGCTTTCCCATCTGAATTTGTTCCATTGCGTTACCAATACAATGCGCAGAGGTAGCACAGGCGGACGTGATTGAATAATTTAAACCTTTTATTTTGAAGGGTGTGGCTAGTGTTGCGGAGTGTGCTGAACTCATGCAGCGGGTCACCATGAATGGGCCCATCCGTTTGGGACCGCCCTTATTTTTGACAACGTCAAAAGCTGTGTAAAAGTTGGAAGTGGATGGACCGCCTGAACCCATTATCAGGCCAGTGCGCTCGTTTGATACTTCGTTTGGTTCCAAACCTGAATCGGCTATAGCCTGTTTCATTGCGAGGTAGTTGTATCCGCCTCCAACACCCATAAACCGCATGTGGCGTTTGTCTATATGGTCGGCTGGGTTTATGTCTGGAATGCCTGCAACTCG
>Ga0209335_10001690_pt1 | contig 24997 bp, 26 predicted proteins | sample COG_09_FD_184753 | JGI IMG/M metagenome (GOLD analysis project Ga0209335, IMG submission 184753) | Pelagic Microbial community sample from North Sea - COGITO 998_met_09 (SPAdes) (version 2) | ecosystem: Environmental > Aquatic > Marine > Neritic zone/Coastal water | place: Helgoland, sampling...
TTTGTCTGATTTACCTAAACCAGACTGCATTGAATTTTTAGTGGGTATATAAATCTTTGCTTTTTTCATAAAATGGTCGGGGCGGCAGGATTTGAACCAGCGACCCTCTGGTCCCAAATCTAGCTTAATTGCTTTTATTTCACTCGATTTTAATTGGTATTACTCGATAATTTTAAATTAATCTATAGTAAAAATTAGCCTGTTACTACATAGTAACTACTAATTTTAACCGTATTAAAATATTCTTAATTTTTACTTTAATGGGGATTTCTTTGCTAAAAGAATATTAGCAAATTTTAAGGCAAGACTATTTCTTAATCTTTTTAGGTTTTTTAATCTTTAAACTATAAGTTTACGGTACATAGCGGTACGTTCCATCTTTATTTTCTTAGATAATTTCTCAATATTAAAATCAACTTTAGTTAACTGATGTTTAATAAATATGCTTTCAATTTTAGGTCTAAACTCTTTAATAGAGATATTTTTATCTATTAATTTAGTAATAATTTTATTAATTTTTCTAATATTCTTATTAGACGCCATATTTTAAGCTAGATATAGATATTAATAATGATCTAAATACCAATCTATAAATTTCTTAATTCCAGTTTTATAATTTGTTTTTGGGTTATATTTTGTAATTCTTTTTAATAGACTTGTGTCAGACAAGGTTTGTTTTACATCACCTTTTTGTAAAGGCATATAATTTCTAATAGCTTTATTTCCTAATTTTTTTTCAATTTCTTTAATAAAATTTAATAAATACACTTTTTTAGTATTACCAATATTTAAAATCCTAAATGGAGCAACTGACGAAAGACTATCATTTTTATATTTTTTTTTATGTTTTAAACTTGGAGGTTTTTTGATTAATAAATAAATGCAATTTACAATGTCATCTATATAGGTGAAATCTCTATACATTTTTCCATTATTATAAATATCAATTTTTTTATTTTCCAAAATACCTTTAGTAAATTTGAATAAGGCCATATCTGGTCTACCCCAGGGACCATATACTGTGAAAAATCTAAGCATTGTAATTGGTATATTCCAAATATTAGAGTAGGAGTGAGCCATACTTTCATTAGCTTTTTTTGTTGAAGCATAAATGCTCAATTGTGTCTCTGTTTTATCAATTTCTTTAAAAGGTTTTTTTTTATTTGCTCCATATACTGATGAACTTGATGCCATAATTAGATGATTAACTCTAACTTTGTGTGAAGACTCAATTACATTAAAAGTACCGTCAATATTAGAATTCAAATAAACTCTTGGTTTTTCAATACTGTATCTTACACCAGCTTGAGCAGCCAAGTGAATAACGATTTTAGGTTTAAATTTTTTAAAAATATTTTCAATTTTTTGATTATTTTCTAGATCTATCTTTGAAAAGCTAAATTTTTTATATTTTAGCAATATTTTTAAACGTGCTTTTTTAAGATTAACATCATAATAATTATTCATAGAGTCTATTCCATGAATTATATTCCCTTTCTCTAAAAGTAATTTTGATAAGTGAAAGCCTATGAATCCTGATGAACCTGTAATTAAGATTTTCATTAAAGCTAAATATTAAAAAAATTTAACTAATATATAAAGTTAATTTATGGAATTGTTTGTAAGTTCTAAGTACCGTTTATTAATTTTTTTTTCATCAAATTTCTTTTTTGCTAATAAACAGCTTTCATAAGCCATTGAATTATGTTTTTTATTATTTAACTCAATCATTTTTATCATTTTAGATGCTAATTGATGAAAATTTTTTTTTTTAACTTTAAATCCATTTTTTCCATTAACTACAGTCTCTCTACAGCCTGGTACATCGGTTGTAATTATAGGTCGGCCTATTGACATTGCTTCCAATATACTTCTGGATGTACCCTCACGATATGAGGGTAATACAAAAAATCTATGATTATTTATTACAGGTCTAATATCATTCACATTATTAATGTGCCGAATATAATTTTTTCTTTTTAAATTTTGTAATAATTTTAAATCAATTGAATCAGATGAACTCATTTTTTTTCCAACTAAAGTAAATTTTATATTGGGATATTTTTTCTTAACAATCTCGACAGCTTTTAAAAATTCTATAACTCCTTTAGATTTTAAAAGTCTAGCTATCATTAAAAAATTTTTATTTGATGGTAATTTTTTTTTTTTGAAATATCTTAAATTTACACCAGAGCTTTCTATTAATATGGCTCTTTTTTTATCTATTAAATTATTATTTTTTAAAAAATCTTTTAAATCATATTTATTTTGAAAAACTACGTATTTATTCAAACTAGTAGAAATTTTATATAATTTTTTGGTTATTTGTTTTAAGATTCTAATTTTCAAATTATCATTATTATCTAAAAAAATATAACCTAAACCTGTTATTACTGAAATTGATTTTATTTTTAAAAACCAAGATACCAAACTTCCAAATATATTGGCCTTAATTGTAAAAGTTAATAATAAATTTGGTTTAATTTTGATAAGTAAAAAAAATAAATTATAAATATATTTTAAATCACTAAATATACTAAAATTATTTGTGTCATATTTAATTTGATAAAATTTTACATTTTTTTTACTAAATTTTTTTTTATGAAAATAACTTATTTTAGAAGATGAAGCGTAAATTTTATAGCCTTTACTAATTAAGGAACTTATTAAACCACCCCTGAAGTTTATCAATGAGTTTCCATTAGAGGTTAGAATCATAATTTTCATGTATGGCTTAATTTATTTATTCTAGAGTTAAAAATAGAAAAACAATATGTAGTTGAAATTAATATCCATAATAATGAAAATCTAAAACCATTATGCGATAATCCATAAATCATTACGGGTAATATAATGTTTACTATACCAACAATTCCAAAAAATTTAAAAACACGAATAGCCCATAAATATAATATAATTAGAAAGAGACTTAATCCAAACAACCCATATCTAAAAAGAATATTTAATAAGGTTGAATGAATTTCTTTTTGATCATTTAATATTAATAAATTTTCTTTCCCTATGCCTTTAAAAATGTCATATAGTGATATTTTTGATAATAAATAATATCCTCTTCCATAAAGTCCATCATTCTCATTTCCCATATTTAAAATTCTTATGTAAAAATTTAATTCAAGTTTCTGGGAGATATTTATAAAAATTATTGAAATTATTAACAAAAAAAGAAGTAAAAATATTTTTTTTATTTTAAACTTAAATAAAATTATAAGGTTCAATAATAGAATTATAAAATATGATAAAATTGATGCTTTTGATAAAGAAAGTAAAGAAAAAAAAAAACAAACAAGTGCAAAAATTAAAAAAAATAATAAATTTAAGTTTAAAGCTTTATAAAAAAAAAATAAGAGTGAATATGAACAAATTGCAAAATAACCTAGTTGATTAGGATTGTTAAATAATCCTTTTGCACGTTCTGGAGAATAAAAACTTGTATCAAAGAAAAATAAAAAATAATTAACAATTAAAATTATAGAAGTTATTAAACCGTAATAAATAATTTTTTTATCAAATTTTTTCAGATAACTTGATATTACAATATAAATAAATAAATTAAAAATTGATATTGAAGACAATTTTAAGTTTGAATAATTACCATCATAAAATGTATAAATTGTGTCTACTAATAATGTAAAAATTGTAAATAAAAATAATAAAATTACAAACTTTCTCTCACCATGAATTATTTTTATGTTTTTTTTAAAAATTAAAACTACTAACAAAAGTAATATAAACATATGTGATATTTGTAAACTACCTGAATCAAATATATAAATTGGAAAAGTACCAATAGTTAAAACCATTAATATTTGAAAAAAAATATTTTTTTTTATAATTAATTTCATTTAATATTGAAAGTAATAGCAGTCTAATATTTTAATAAACTTAAATTACTTAAATTAGGGTAGTTTTTTTAAAAAATTAAGAGCAATATTTTTGCGAGAGTATTTCATAATATTTTTGATATTAGGTTTGAAGCTATAATAAAGACCATTTCCTTTTAAAGTTTTGGTTATGCAATCCTCAATACGTTTCTGGTCTTTCAATGTGAACACTCTACCAGTGCCAGTTTCCTTAAGAATTTTACCAATTTCATATTCAGGTTTACTTCCAATGCAGATAATGGGACGACCTGAAGTAATATATTCAAATATTTTGCCAGTTACAACACCTCTTGCCGACAGGTCTGAACTTTCAAGTAATAATAGCAAACTGGCATTTATTTGTTTTTTTAATGCTATCTTTCTTGGCACATGTCCTTTTATACGTATAAATTTATTATAGATCGGATTCTTAGCTAATTTTTTAACATCTTCTATACGTGAACCATAGAAATCAATTGTAACTGTGTTGTTAGTAATTATTTTTTTTTTATAAAGTGAAGCTAAAGCACTTAATAATACTTTGGGATTACGAGACTTAAGATCAACTATTCCAGTATATACAATTTTCATTGAACCCTTGGGACAAACAATCTTTCTTTTTAGTCTATTAAAAATTATTTTTTTCTCAAGATCAAAACCATTTGTGACTTTGATTGTTTTTACTCCTAAAAAATTTTGAAGCTTATGAGCATAATGATCAGATACAGTAGAAATAAGATCTGCATATTTTCCAACTGATAATAATTCAATATTTTTAATTTTTGACACATGTGCCTTTGAAAAAATATTATTATATCCTTGACTCCATAAATCACGATAATCAGCAACCCAAAATAATTTAGGATTAAATTTTTTCATGTCATAGCCTATTAAATGACTAGCAGAAGGACCAAATGTGCTAACTACTATATCCGCATCTTTAGAAAGTTTGAGTGCATAATAATTAGCTTTTTTTCTCCATAAATATCTTGGATCAATTCTGCTACCTAATTTTTTTAAAAAAAAATTTTTTATTTTTTTTTTAAAAGTATTCATAATTCTAAAACGTAAAAATTTATCTAAAAAATTATAAAATGTTTGATTATAAGGAACCTCAATAACTTTTACATTTTTAATTAAGGGCATATTTAAATCAAGTGGTTGATCAAAAACTTTTTTTTTAGCTGTTAATACAGTAATTCTTAAATCATTCTTAATCCAATATTTTGCCCATGAATATGGTCGATGAGTACCCGAGGCATTTCGAGGTGGCCAATTATAGGTCACAATTACTATGTGCCTTTTTTTTTTCATTTAAATTTTATTTTCATAACTTATTAATATAATGTAAAATTAATTTTGAAGTATTTCCAAAACCATATGGATTAATTTTTTTTCCTTTTTTATCCATATATTTTATGGAATTTAAATATATTTGTTCTGGTTCATGTTTTACTAATCGGTTCCATCCAGCATCTATAATGCTGTTTGATTTTTTCACCGCACTAAAGTACCACCCTATAAACTGATCAGGTATATGCACAAACTTTGTATATAATAACTTCAGTCATCCAATAATTTTTGAATTTATATTATTTTTACGACCAATTTTATTTTTTAAACTAGTAATACTTTTTGCTCCTAAAAGCTTATTTATTGGCCAATTTACATCAAACCAATCAGTATAAAAAACTTTATCAACATCAACTTCCATTGGTAAATGTTTTGGTAAACTTTGATTTGATGCAGATATGACTCTTACATCATAACCTAAATCAGTTAATTTTTTTACAGTCTTTCCCGTTCTCAATGCGCCAATACAGTTATATGGTGGAAAGTGATAAGTGATAAATAGAATCTTTTTACTCATAGTTAATTAAACTATTAATAACTTCCTTGCTAGCTTTGCCATTACCATACATATTTATTTTTTGATCTTTAGAATTTTTTTTATCTATGGCAATTTTATATGCTTTAATAATTTTTGCTTTATCAGCACCAACCAAAACATTAAATCCTTTCTCAACTAGCTCTACCCATTCTGTTTCATCTCTTAGTGTTAAGCAAAATTTTTTAAAAAAATATGCCTCTTTTTGCAGCCCTCCACTATCTGTTATTACTAATTTACAATTATCTAAAAGCCATACCATTTCAAGATATCCTACAGGATCCACAATTTTTAGGTTTTCTACATTAATGTTAAGTTGTTTAATTATTTTTTTTGTTCTTGGGTGCAATGGTAATATTATTTGTTTTTCTTTTGCCATTTCATTTAATGCTTCAAATATATTTTGTAACCTAATATTGTTATCTGTATTTTCGGCCCGATGGATTGTGCAAAGCACAAAATCATTTTTTATTTTAAATACTGGCTTTACTGCTAAATCTTTATAAAAGATAGCTCCATCAAGCATGACATCACCTGACTTTATAATTTTACAATTAAAATCGTTAAATCCCTCTTTTTTTAAATTTTTTATAGCTGCATCAGTTGAACATAATAAAATACTACTTACTCTATCTGTAAGTATACGATTTATTTCTTCTGGCATACGCATGTTGAATGATCTTATACCTGCTTCTACATGAGCAATTTTGATATGAAGTTTAGATGCGGCAATAGCTCCTGCCAGAGTTGAATTGGTATCACCATAAACCATCACCCAATCTGGTTTCTCTTTTATTAAAATCTCCTCAATCTTTTCTATCATGTTACCAGTCATAGCACCGTGGGTTTTGTCTCCAATGCCCAAAAAATAACTAGGTTTGGGAATTTTCATCTCTTCAAAAAATACATTACTCATATTAGTGTCATAGTGTTGACCTGTATGAATAATAACCTCTTCAATTTTTACACCTAGTTTTCTTTGTTGTAAAATTTCACGACTGACAGAACCAGCTTTAATAAATTGAGGGCGAGCACCTAGAATAGTAATAATTTTCATTTAATTAATTCTTTATATAATATTTTGTCTTCCTTATTTGTAAAATGATTATTATGCCAAAGAAGTGTGAAATTACCTCTATATGCATTTGATCACTCTTTAAACTGATTAAAGCGCATCATTGATTTTTATGATTTTGTAAGTTAAATAATATAACTGTATCCTTGGTATATAATCTTGAATTTACATAATTTATAATTTTTTTTATAAACATTAGAGAGTTAAATATCTAAATTCTTCTTTTTAAAATCAGTAAATTTTTCTTTTTTTATATATCCGTAATATTCATTTTTACTTTTATATTTATTGCATTTTTTTTGATCAATTTTTTTAATTATATTTGCTGGATTACCTGCAATAACACAATATCCTTCTTTAAAAGATTTGGTTACAATTGCTCCTGCCCCAACAATAGTGTAATCACCAAGTTCTACATTTGGCAAAATTACACTATTCATTCCAAGCCAACAATACTTTCCAATTGTCACTTTTGACTGAATGTGTCGTCTGCTATCTTCTAATTCGTGATTTGAACTTATAATTCCAACATTTGCTGCTACTATTGTATAATCATCCATAAAAATTTTTCCAATGCCTTGAATATAACAACCTGGAGATATTCCCGGTGCACATCCAACACCAATTATAATATTTTTGACGTCACCAGATACGTAACTAGTAAAATGCATAGGCCAATAAGCACTTCTATTAAATCCTAGTATTTTTTGAAAAAAAATAGTTTTTAATGTTATTGGAGCACTTGTTCCTCTTGTTTTATAACAAATAGGACAAATTATTCTTAGCATAAAGATGTATATATATTTGATAATTTTTTTCATTTTAATTTAATTTTTTTTTAGTCCATATGATAATTTTTTATAATATATCAAAAATAATAAATATTCTAAACTTAATAGCGTTGAAAACAAATATAAGAATTTTTGAAATTCATAACCTACAAAGCTAGAATATAACAATATACTAGTAGTACTAACGAGAAGAAGTAAGTTTAGATATAATGCTATTTTTTGCTTCTCAAAAGTATCAAGTGTTGAGCTTACTGATGAACTAATAAATCTAATAAAAAATAAAGGTATCACTATTTGTGCATAAGTTCCAGCTTCTCTCCACACTTTTCCAAATGCAAATACAAAAAGATCTTCTGCTATAAAAAATAAAATTGTAAATGTTGGAAGTCCAATAATGATAAGTTTTTTTACAGTGCTATTAAAAGTTTTGATAGAACTACCTGTTTGTTGCTTTTCTTTTGTAGCTTGTTGATAAAATACTTGACCTATTGATTGACCGATAAAAGAGCTTGGTATGCCAAGCAATCTCTGAATTATAGAATAATAACCCAAAGTAGTTATGCTATAAAAAACTGATATAAGTATATTAGTCAAGTTAAGAAAAAGTGTATTTGCAAGTCCTCCCCATAATAAAAACTTTGGAAAATTAATATATTTTTTGGCTACTGTTCTTACTTTGGTTTTAGATATTTTTGATATTAGGACTTTATCTTGTATAATATTCAATAACAGTTTTGTATTTGCAAATACTTGAGAGAGTATCTGGCCACTTATAAGTCCAGTTACACCACTTTTTATAAATCCAATACTAAGCTGTATAGTAGCTAAAACCATTGATTTTATAATGGTTGCTTTTGCTAAATCTTTGTATTTTTTTTTTCTATTATTAAAAAAATTTAAATTATTCCAAAGACCACTTAAGAAAACAGTTATTGGTAAAAAATAAAGCCATATGCCGATCTCTTCATTTCCTGAAAGATTCACAAAGTATTTATTAAATAATAATACTAAAACTAAAAGAAAAAATGAAATGGCAGATGAAATAATAAACCCTAGGGCAAATATATTTATGGCGTCTTCATCTTTTTTAGGAAGCATAATAGCTACCTCATATTTTCCATTAGCGATAGATCCAAATACAGCTGTAATAGCAAGAAAAAAAGTAAACACTCCAAAATCTTCAGGTGTATATATTCTTGTAAGAATTGGGGTTATAGCTATAGGAATAGCTTGCGCAATTGTGGTTCCCGTCATCAACGTTAATACATTTCTATCAAACTCTGATTTTGGCTTAAATCGATTTAACATATTTAGTAAATTTTACTCACTAACTTTTTAAATGACTACAGATATAATCAATTTCTTCATTCGTTAAAAAAGAATTCATTGGTAAGCTCATTGCTTCTTTTGAGGATTGCTCAGAAATAGGAAAATCATTTTTTTTATAATTCAAATATTGAAAGCATTCTTGTAAGTGAAGGGATATTGGATAATAAACTGCAGTTGGTATACCGTTATCTTTTAGCTTTGCCTGAACATCATCTCTGTTATCAACTCTTACAGTATATTGTGCCCAGACACTCGACCTTTTTGGTTTGATAACTGGTGTTTTTAAACTATCAGATAATATAGTTGTATAATTTTCGGCAACCTTTTGACGAGCTTCTAATTCTTTTTTATAGTGTGGTAATTTAGCTAATAAAATAGCAGCTTGAATAGTATCTAATCGACCACCCATTCCAATATATTTATGATGGTAGCGTTTATTTTGGCCATGCACACGCATCATTTTTATTTTCTCTGCATATTCATCATTATTAGTAAACACTGCACCACCATCACCATAACAACCAAGTGGTTTTGCTGGAAAAAAACTGGTAGTTGATATGTCACCTAAATTGCTATCGGTCTTACCATTATAAGTAGATCCAAAGCTTTGAGCACCATCAATAATAACTTTTAAATTGTGCTTTTGAGCTATGGCGTTAATTGCATCTATGTCAGCAGGTTGACCAAATAAGCTTACTGGCATAATAGCTTTTGTTTTATCAGTGATTGCAGCTTCAATTAAATTAGCATCTATATTAAATGTATCTGATTCAATATCGACAAAAACAGGCTTAGCTTTCATTAGAGCAATGGTTTCTGCTGTTGATATAAAAGTAAAAGGTGAAGTTATAACTTCATCACCTTGTTGAATATCAAGAGCCATCATTGCAAGTATTAAAGCATCTGTGCCATTTGAGCAGGTAATAGTATGTTTTGTTCCTGTAAATGAAGATAGGTTTGCTTCAAGTTGCTTAACTTCCTCGCCCATAATATAATTAGATTTATTTAATACAGTTTGAATATTATTATCAATATCAGATTTATATTTTTGATATTGTAATTGTAGATTAGCAAAATCTATTTTCATGCTATTTATTACCAACTATTAATTTATCATTTTTTAATTGGTATTGTTGACCTGTATGTTTACAGGTAGTTTGTGCATTTCCTAAAACTGGTAAATCTAGTTTTTCACCATACTCACTCATCCATCCAATTTGTTTAGAAGGCACACCAACCATAAGGGCATAGTCTGGAACGTTTTTATTAACAACTGCGCCAGCACCTATAAAAGCAAACTTACCTACAGTGATGCCACATACAATTGTACAATTAGCACCTAAGGTTGCTCCTTTTTTTATAAAAGTATCTTGATATTCATCTTTTCTTTCAATCAGTGAACGTGGGTTATAAACATTGGTAAACACCATGCTAGGACCACAAAAAACACCCTCTTCTAAATGAACATTATCATAGACGGAGACGTTGTTTTGAATTTTACATTTGTCTCCAATAATAACTTTATTGCCAACAAAAACATTCTGACCTAGTGATACATCAGATCCAATTTTTGCACCAGCACACACATGTACCCATTGCCATATTCTAGAACCAGTACCAATTTTTGCACCATCATCTATTATTGCTGTTTCATGAACTTTATAGTCCATATTAATGTTCTAAAGGAAGTGAAATGGTTTTACCATCTCTAGCTGATAGGTAAGCAGCAACTAAAACTTCTAACGACCTTAAACCCTCTCTACCGTCTGTTTCAGGTTCAGCATTACCACGTAAAGCTTCAATAACATTATTGTAATAAAGTGGATGACCAAAACCATAAACTGATGTTGTTTGGTAACTAGCATCTTTAACTGTCTTGTCATAATCTTTGGGTTTATCAAATTCCCAGTGTTGGATATCATTAACTGCAACACCACCAATACGTACTGTGCCTTTCTCACCGAGAATAGTAATGCTACCTTCTAAATTTTTAGGATAAGTTAACATGGTAACGCTCATTGATCCTATGGCTCCATTTCGCCACTTAACGTTAAGTACACCAGTGTCTTCAACTTCAATATCACGAGTAGTGCTTATCATTGCTTGAACTTTATCAATAGGACCAATTAACCAATCTAATAGATCAACATAATGAGATGCTTGATTCATAAGAGCTCCACCATCAAATTCCCAAGTTCCCCTCCAAGGTGCTTGGTCATAGTATTTTTGAGGTCGAGTCCAAAATACATTTAAATGTACCATATGAATTTTACCAAATCGATTCTCATTTACTGCTCTTTTGAGTAATTGAAGAGTGGAGTTACTACGATTTTGTTTAACAACAAATAATCTTACACCAGCATCATCACAGGCCTTAACCATGCTAACGCCATCTTTCCAACGAGTAGCCATAGGCTTTTCTGTCATCACGTTAACACTGTGTTTAGCACATATTTCAGTTTGATTTGCATGCACACCACTAGGAGTGCAAATTACAACTAAATCTAAATCTTCTTTTTCCAGCATATTAGTTAAGTTAAGATATCCTTTAACATTATATTTTTTTTCATGTGCAGAAAGAATAGTTTGTTGGGTATCGCAAATAGAAATTAACTCAATATTTTTTTGATGCTTTTCTACTGACTCAAAATGATTTTTAGATATACGTCCACAACCTACAATCGCTATTCTTATTTTTCTATTAATTATCACAGGGTAGCTTTTCACTACATTATCCTATCTGGTATATTATTTTTAATATTCATGATAAAAATCAAAATCAATCAAAATTATTCATTAAAGTTGAAAATATTTAAAATTTTGCTTTATTAGATCTTTAGTCTTAAAGATGTTTCTTACATCAATGATCAGTTTGTTTTTTTTATTTTTAAAAAAGTGATTGTAGTGATTTAATGATTTCACAAACTCTTTATGTGGAACTGCTACAATAAGACAATCAAATTTACTTTTAATATTTTTTAAATCATGAATGGTTAGATTATATTCTTTTTTAACATCTTGTTTTGATACACAAGGATCAAATACATTTAACTTAATATTATAATTTTTTAGCTCATTAATTATTTGAATAACTTTTGTATTTCTAAAATCAGAAATATTTTCCTTAAAGGCAAATCCTAATATGGCAATTTTAGCTTTAGATGGATTGATGTTATTTTGAATAAGGAGTTTAATTGTTTGAGTTGCAACATATCTTCCCATGTTTTCATTAAATCGTCGTCCTGATAAAAGCAGTTGAGGAAAATAATTATATTGCTCAGCTTTATGCGATAAATAATAAGGATCCACCCCAATACAGTGTCCTCCGACTAAACCTGGTTTATAACAATGAAAATTCCATTTAGTACTTGCTGCCTTTAATACTTCATTAGTTGGTATATTCATTTTATGAAACAGAACACTTAATTCATTAACAAGTGCTATATTGATATCACGTTGGATATTTTCGATTACTTTTGCTGCTTCTGCTATTTTTAAAGATGAAACTTGATAAATTGATTTGCAAATTGTCTTGTATAATTTTGTAACTTTTTGACAGGTTTTAGAATGATTAGAGCCTACAATTTTAGTTATTGAATTTAAGGTATTAACTTTATCACCTGGATTAACTCGCTCCGGTGAATAAGCTACAAAAAAATCTTTATTATATTTTAAATTTGAATGCTGTTCTAATAAAGGAATACAAAACTCTTCTGTGCAACCCGGGTATGTTGTGGACTCGTAAATTATTACAGTATTTTTTCTTATAAGCTGTGCAATATTAATAGTTGCATTTTCTATATGAGATAAGTCTGGATGATTATGTCCATTAATAGGAGTCGGAACAGTTATAATTATAAATTTATAATTATTTTTAATATCTAAATGGTTAGTAAAATTAAGATTTTTATTTATGAGCTTGCCACCTTCTTGTTTATTTTTATCAATTCCATTTTTAAGCTCCTGTATTCGGTCTTTATCGATATCATAACAATCAACTTTTAATGATTTAGAGAAAGCAACAGCTAAAGGAAGGCCAACATAACCAGCGCCTACTACAAATATTTTCATAGGAAAAAATAAAAATTTAAAATTACTTATTATTTAAATAATATTGATAGTCTTTAATCTTTTTAATTAAATAATTAAGATCAGTTATTTTTAATTTTGGATGATTAGGAAGACCGATAATACTTCCAGAATATTTTTCTGCTATAGGATAATTATAATTTTTTATCTTAAAACCCAATGTTTTTAAAATTGGTTGTTTGTATAAAGGTTCTTTATATCTTTGTCTAAATTCTATTTTGTTTTTTTTTAAATATTTTAGAAATTTTTTAACTCCATATTTAATTTTTGGATTAATAAAAAAAGGTAACCAAAAATAAGTATGTGTTAATTTATAGTTATTTGGTTTAACTACTCTTAAAAAATCTATGTTAGATAATTTTCTTATTATATAATTTGAATTTTTTATTCGTAAATTATTAAATCTTTCTAATTTATTTAATTGAATTAAACCCATTGATGCTTCAATCTCATTCATCCTGTTATTATATCCTAGGAATTTATGTGTATTATTATTCACTAATCCATGATTTCTTAATTTTTTACATTTATCTATAAATTTTTTATTGTCACTAACAATCATACCACCCTCACCAGTAGTCATGTGTTTTGTTGCGTAAAATGAAAATGATCCAGCATGACCAAAAGAACCTACTTTTTTTTTATTAATCATTGAGCCATGAGCTTGGGCACAATCTTCAATTACTTTGATATTGTTTTTTTTTGCAATTTTATTTATTTCCTTCATTTTAGCTGGACATCCATACAAGTGAACCACAATTATAGCTTTAGTTTTTTTTGTTATTATCTTTTTAAAAGATGTTGGTGATATACATAAATCATCACTATCAATTTCTGAAAAAATAGGTGTAGCACCAGTTGATATTACAGCTGTAATAGTAGAAAAAAAACTTAATGGTGGAACTATTACTTCATCTCCCTCTTTTATATTGAAAGCATTTAATGGTAGGAATAAAGCAGATGTTCCATTTGAGCATGCGCATGCATATTTAGTACCTATATATTGAGCAAATTTACTCTCAAATTTTTTTACGTTTTTTCCAGAACTATAATTTCCAGAAAGCAAAACTTTTTTAACCGCATTAATTTCCCTAAAATCAATTAGTGGCGAAGCAACTTTGATCTTTTTTTGATTTATAATCAATTAAAATTAAGAATAGTTATAATTATTATTAGTATGTATAGTTTGATTAAAAATTAATTTATTTGAATTAAAATTATAAACTATATCTTCTACACCTTGTTTAACAGTATAGGATCTTTCCCAATTAAGAACATTTCTTATTTTAGAACAATTAATTCTATAATCTCTATTATCAGAAGGAAAATCTTTTCTTAAAACTATTCTTGTCTTAGGTATAATTTTTTTAACTAATTTTGCAATTTCCAGCATTGTCATATTGTTACGTTCATCTCCAATATGAAATATTTTTCTGTCTATTAAATATCTTGGAGCTTCAACTAATTTCACTAAGGCTTTAGCTACATCCCTTACATGAATTAAAGATCTAAATTGTTTACCATCGCCATTAAGAATTATATCTTTTTTATGTAATGCATTTAAGGTAAACAAATTTGTAACAAGATCAAACCTAGGTCTTGGTGACCATCCAAATAATGTTGTAATTCTTGCTATTGTTGGATGAAATCTTTGTTCAATTTTAGCTTTTTCAAATATAATATTTTCTGCTAAAAGTTTCGATTGAGCGTATAGTGATAGTGGACCAGTAATAGAATTTTCATCTACTGATTCATAAACTCCTTTGACGTTTCCATAAACTGAACAAGAGGATGCAAAAATTATATCTCTTACTTCATTTAAATACGGATTCATCATACAATTAAGTAAAATTCTAGTTGACTCAATATTTGTAGTATAATTTGCAATGGAATTAATTTTACAAGCTGGATCGCCCACAATACCTGCGAGATGAATTACTTTATCTATACCTTCTAAAGAATAAGATAATATTTCAAGGTTTCTAATATCCCCATAAATAATTTCAATTTTCTTTTTTAAATGTTCTAATGAATGTTTTCCCCATAAAAAATTATCTAAAACTCTTACATCATGCTTATTTTTTAAAAGCTCCTCAACTACACAGGAACCTATATAACCAGCACCACCTGTTACTAATATTTTCATTTAATATTTAATACTTTTAGCTGGAACGCCAGCAAATTTTGACTTGCTCTTGATGTTGCTTATAACGACAGAACCAGCACCAATTATACATTCAGATCCAATTTTGCAGTTATTAATGATTGTTGAACCAGTATAAATATTTGTAAAAGATCCTACTTTAACATGTCCAGCAATATTAACTCCTGGCGAAATATTAACATAACTTGATATTTTTACGTCATGTTCAATAATAGAATTTGCATGTATCATACAACCGACACCTATTGAAGAAAATGGTTGCACAACAACTCCTGCATTTATAATTACTCCTTTTGAAATTCTAGATTTATGAGAAATAGAAGCATCTTTATGGATAGAACTAACTAGTCTAATTTTATTTTTTTTGATTTTATTAATTATTTTTTTTTTAATTTTTGAGTTAAATTCACAAACAATAACTCCATATAATTTATTTTTCTTTACAATTTCTAAAAAGTCTTTGCCATTATAAATTTTAATATTGTAAAATTTTACCCATTTCAATGAATTGTTAGTAAGAGGTAAAATACCATTAACTAAGTATTTTTCATTATTTATAAAATTTTCTAGCACATATTTTGCTTGAGCACCGCTACCAATAATTAAAATTTTTCTCAATTTAATAATCTAAAAAAACTAATTATATAAGTTGTTAGTCTTAATATTTTTTTTATTATCTAGAGCGAAATATATTAATTTTATTATTGTTTCCTCTGATAAATAATTTGGTTTTAAGCCTAATTTTAATAAAGACTTATTTTCTGGATTATAATAATGTTTTTCTTTTTCTAATCTATTGTTTTTAAAATGTTTACTTTTAACTTTTAAACCTATTTTTCTGGATGCGTTGATTATCTTCTTGGAAATTTCATTGACAGATAAAATTTCCGTAAATTGGTTATAAATATTTAAATTTCCTTTATTAGGAGAATTTTTAATTGCTAAGTGTACACATCTTAATGAGTCTCTTATATCTATGTACCCTCTTTTTTGATTACCACTGCCATAAATACTAAGTGGTAAGCCTAGTGATGCCTGAACTATAAATCTATTAATGATTGTGCCAAAATATTTATCATAATAAAATGAAGTAAGCAGGTTTTTTTTATCATATTCATTATTTAAAAAAATTCCATAAACTGGTCCTTGCATTAAATCTGTTACTTTAAGATTAAATTTTCTTACGTAAAACCAAATTAAATCTGTATCCAATATTTTCGTTGTATGATAAAGACTTCCACCTTGTCTAGGAAATAAAAAAATATCTTTTCTTTTATTATGTTTAATTGTAAGCCACCCTTCTTCGATATCAATATTAGGTGTTCCGTATTCACCCATCGTACCAAGCTTTATAATATGCGCATTTGGTGTAAATTTTTTTACAGCATATAAAACATTGTATGTTGTTATTATATTATTTGTTAATGATAATTTACCTGTCGAATAATTAAGATCCGAATATGGTGCAGATGGTTGTTCTGCATAGTGAATTACAACATCTGGTTTAAATTTTTTGATAACTGATGATATGAAAATCCAATTTTTTAAATCTCCTATAAAAGTTTTGACTTTTTTATTTGATAAATTTTCAAAGATATTAACTCGTGTTTTTAATTTATAGTTTTCTAGAATAGGATTTACATTGCATTCTGAAGAAATTTTTCTTTTCAGATAGTTGTCAACTACAGCAATTTTATAACCTAAATTAGAAAAATAAATTGTTGCAGCCCAACCTAAATAACCATCTGCACCTAAAATCAGTATTTTTTTCAAATATATTTGTTCTTAGTTAAAAAATCTTTTATTTGAGAGAGTGAAATTTTTTTAATCAAGCTTGACTTGTAGGAGGGGATTTTATTCTTGAAGTAAATTTTTGAATTTGGGTTTAATATGAAATATTTTTTTCTTTCTTTAATATAAAAACTTTCACTCTCCGTAAACAGTTCTTCAAAATATTTTTCACCTTTGTCAATTTGTGTTAAACGTATTTTTAATTTTTTTATTCTGTATTGTGGTTTGTTCTTATAATTGTCTAGAACCACATTCGCTAAATCATTAATTAATATTGATTTCATTTTAGGTATCAAAATTTCTCCTGGTTTAATTAGTTTATTTAAACTGAGGATAAAATTAACCGCTTCATCAATTGACATAATAAATCTTGTCATTTCATTTGAGTTTAATGTTAAATCTTGATTATTATCTATTTGTTTTTTAAAGATATCTAAAACAGAACCGCTAGAGCCCAAAACATTACCAAATCTTATAATATAAAAATTTGTTTTTGAATAAGGATAAGAAAAATTTGAATTAATAATTATTTTTTCACCTAGAAGTTTTGTTGTCCCCATTACATTTGTTGGATTTGCAGCCTTATCTGAGCTGGTAAAGATAAAATTTTTGATTTTTTTTTTAACAGCATAATCTATTAAATTTATTAGAGTATTAATATTATTTTTAATTGCATTTTCTGGTACTTGCTCACAAAGTAAAACATGTTTATATGCCGCTAAATGATATATAGTATCAACTGATCCTATATAATTTTCATAAACTTTATGGTCATTTAAATCTATTAGAAGTATAGTTACTTTGGGATTATTTTTATATATTTTCTTTAGATAGAAAATTTTTGACTCATCATTATCAATTGCATAAATTTTTTGTATCGTTAAAGATTTTGATAATTTTTTTAGTAAAACTTTACCGATAGTGCCACAAGCACCAGTTATCAATACTCTTTTAATTAACATTGTATAAAAAGTTAAATACTATTTTAGTTTTTTGAAAAAGTGATTATTTTGAAAAAGGTTTTAATTAATATTTCTAAATCTAAATAAAATTTTAGATTAAGGAAATAATAACAATTAAACGCCGTTTTATTTACAATAGAATTGTTGTCTTTATCTATACCTTGATTAATTTGTGATAGTCCTGTTATTCCTGGTTTTAATTTTTTTTGAATTTTGTATAAATTTATTAAATTCTCATGATGCTGAACAACATTGAAACGAGCAGGTCTTGGCCCCACTAGGTTCATATCTCCCTTTATAACGTTAAATAATTGAGGCAATTCATCTAATCCACTTTCTCTTAAAAATTTACCTAAATTTGAAATTTTATCATAATTAATATTAGGCCAATTATTACTATCATCCTCATGAACCTCCATTGTTCTAAATTTATATATTGTGAATTCTTTTCCTTTGTAACCAACACGTCTTTGTGTAAAAATAGGATTTTTTTTAAAGTCTATAAAGACTAATATTGTTATAATAAATATTAATGGAGATAATATTAAAACTATTAAAATAGCTAAAATTGGATCAATAATTTGTTTTATATAAAAATATAATTTTTTTTCAGTTTTGTTAATTAGCAAGTAACGCATTTCATTATTTTTTTTATTAATTATTATTTTTTTTAATTTTTCTTCATAGAATAAATTTAAAATATTTAATTCAACATGATTATAATTTAAGAAAAAAAAAGTATCTTTATTTGTATCTAAATAATTTTGCAAATCTAAGATAATATGGATTTTACGATTTTTATTATTATCTAAAAAAGATAATAAATTTTTTTCATTAGTAAAAATATTTTTTTTTTCTATTTTATTAAAAATATTACAATCTACAGATAATTTATAAAAAAAATAAAATTCATACTTATTTTGTAGTTTAGCATGTAATTCTTCAATGGATTCAAAATATTCTTTGTTTATGTCTTTAAAAATTAAAATCTTTTTTTTTCTAAACATTTAAATTATATTTTCATTAAAATAAGTAATTTAAATTAATTGAGGAATTAATTTGGTCTTTGTTGTTTTTAATTGAGTTAAATTGATTGATTAAATTTAACTTTAAATTTTGATTAACTTGTTTTTGATAATTTAGATTTAATGAATTTAAACTTTCATTATTAATATACTTTTTTCTACTATCAGAGTTTTTATTAAGATCTGATTTTGATACTGATAAATTTAAAAAATCATTATTGTTTAAAAAGGTGTAATAACTTAATGATATCTTTGATGCATCACCATCAATGTTTGCACCTAGGGAATCATTTTTATATCGATATCCTGTTTGATAAATACCATGATTATAAGTGACATTTTTAGAATTGCCTGAAGTTCTACCATGTGACCCTGTATCTAAGTACTCTATAGATAATTTATTAGGATTAGGGTTATTTAAGAAAGAATAACCAAGCCCTAATTGATAAAATCTTTTTGTCGGTAAAAACGCATCTTGGTCTTCCCCTATAATTTGTGTGTGTAAATCAAGATTTTTATTATCTAAAAATTTATAATTGAGATCAATTCCTGCTAATTGGTTAACACTATCATCACTGTCTGATTTATCTCTTCCTTTTAATAACTTTAAAAAAGAGTTTAAATCTTCACTTTGACCATCCCCTCCCCACATTGCAGTTCTAAGGAGCGCTATATTTAATCGATCATTGGGGTATAAATTAACTCTCCCCCCTAATAACTTTGCATTAGGAATAGTTCTGTTACTTTCTAGTTTTTCAACAAAAACTTCATAATCAAATTTTAAATTATTATTTGTTAGTGGAATATTAAAATCATATTCATAGTTATTTGATAAAGTAATGCCTGGTCTTGATTTTGAATGTGGAGATAATATTAAACTTGTCTCATAAGATGAGGACCAATTCCTGCTTAATTCACCAATTGTTAGTCTTTGGTTATTAAATAAGTAATTGAATTTTGTTTGATCAAAAGTAGTTTCATCATCATTTTGTTGAATGCTAAGTTCATAGTCAAAACTATCGTTTCGTTTTGATTGATGGGATAATGAAATTGTACTTTTATCATATGATTTTTGGTTTATATCTTGAAAATTATAATCTCCTACATTTGAAGAATAACTTAAGGAATTTTTTGAATTTTGATAATCTTGCTCAATTTCATTAAGAACTGAATTAGTTAATTGTTTACAATTTGAGTTTAATTGTTCTTGTTGAATTAATATTTGCTTTGATATTCTATCCTTTGGATAGGTATTAAAACTAATTGGATTTATTTTTAATCCACATTGAATTAATCGATCTATTTTAAGTCTAAATGATATATCAATAGGACTTAAATAGCTTGAGGCAAAACTAATATTTGAGATTAAAAAAATTAATAAAACTTTTAAAATAAGTTTCATGGTTTTTTGGTTAAGATGTTTTTCCAAGTTTTAGATAACATATGAATATTATTCATAATTTCTTCGTATTGATCTTTTTTTAATAAAAATGGATCTGACAAATTTACGTGTCCATCAGGAGAATTAAATAATTCCATTTTATCTGTTAATTTTGGATATTGGTTCCTAATTTTATCCATAATAGATAAATCCATGAATAGAATTTTATCTTGTTGCTTTAACAACATAGAAGTAACAAGTTTTGGATTATGGATTTTATTCATTTGAAATCCATTTTGGATTAAATATTTCCTTGTTCTTGGATCCATGTTGGGTTCTGATTTAGGTTTAAGTCCTGCAGAATTTACAAAATATTTGTCATGAGGCAGTAATTGATCAATGATAACCTCAGCTGCAGGACTTCTACAATAGTTTGCCTGACAAACTATTAGCAACTTGTATTTATCTTCGTTCACGTCGATTAATCTAAATATCGTCTGTTTCCTAAGTTAACGCCTGGGATCAATTGAGAAATAACTCTATTAAAGTTAGTTAAGTTAGTAGCACCCACAAAGACAATATCTTTAGGTTCTAGTAAAAATTGGTTAGCAACAATTAATTCAACTGGTGAAGATAAATCTGCATGATAAACTTTACTGTCTTCATTACTATTGCCTATACGAACGACAAATACATCATTCGCACTTGCAGTAATTGCATCAAAACCCCCTACTTTTGCAATTGCTTGTGATAATGAGAAGTTTTCTAAACCAAGTGGAATTGATGAAGGTTTAACAACTTCCCCTACTATATAAATATTTCTATTTTCATTAAATTTAACAATATTAATATCAACTTTTGGATCGATGAAATCTTTACTAAGTTTTAGTGTAATTTCTTCCCTTAAGTCATCTAAAGTTAAATCCTTAGCTTTGACATTGCCAACAAATGGAAAATATATAAATCCCTTTTTATTTACTCTTTTTGAATAAGGAGAATTAGGTCCCGTATCTTGTACAAACGGGAACACTTCAGGTTGACCGTAGATGGTAATATTTACAATATCTCCTTCTTCTAATTGATAGACCTCCATTTCCCGTTTTTTATTGTCAGATATCGGTACAATTTCAACTTCTTGATCTAAACTATCAAAGTACACTTTATTTTTACCCTGTAAGCCTTTTGAGGGCGCTTTCATACCGGGCCCACCACAAGCAGTTAATGTAAAAAATAAAATAATGAAAAGAGATAATGTTTTAGTTCTAATTTTTTGCATCATAAGAGTAATCATCCTTACCGTAGTATTTATAAGCGTAATAATCATAACCGTAGTACCCACGAGGTTTACTAAAGTCATTGTAGACAACGTACTGGGTATTTAAGTTTGCTTGATTAAAATCTTTAATCACTTGCGCGTATTGTTGTGATCTCGAATTATTGTGTCTTAACACGGTCATGATTAAATCTGCATATCGACCAAGCACTAAGCTATCAGCAACGGATAGCGTAGGTGGGTTGTCAATAATGACATAATCAAATTCTGTTTTAAGCTTTTTAATCAAATCATTAAATTTCTTACTTTCAAAATAATTAATTGAAAAAGAAGCCCCTTTATGTGCTCGTGGAATAAAGTATAAATTTTTCTTTATTTTAAAATTATCAATTTTTAAATTTTCAACTTCTAAATCTTTAATTTCAACTTTCTTTTTATTAAAGAATTTATGTAAATCCCCTTGCTTATAATCACAATCAATCAAACAAACCTTTTTTTGAGATAATTCTAAATAATAGGCAAGATATAAAGACACGGTTGTTTTACCAACACCCGATAAAGGACCCGATGAGTTGATCACTTTACCAAGTGTTGATTTTTGAGTGGGTTTGTTTTTGTCTAAGGCAATATTTAAATTCACTACTAACGATTTTAAACTTTCTTGATCTTTTTCAGATAATTTTTGGTATGTTGTTAAATTGGTATAGGTATTCGGTAATACCCCTAAAATCTGTGAATTTGGAAATTCTGACGTGATATCAGATGGTAATTGAAAAGTTGCTAAGAAGACACTTCTGGTTATTGCAAATATTACACCAATTAATCCGCCGATGAATATCAGTAGAAATAATGAAGTTGCTTTATTAGGGCTTACAATTTTAGTAAAATATGCCCCATCAATTATTCTTAAATTGCCTAAAGTACTCGCCTCTAATATTGAAAACTCTAACTGCTTGTTTAACAGCTCAGTATATAAAGTTTGCCCTACTTCAACGTTTCTAAATAAATTAATGTATTCTTGCTGGGTATCAGGGAGTTTTGAAATTTCCTGATTTAAAGCTTGTTTTTGATCGTTTAAAACTTTCTTTTTATTTAAAAAGGTTTGATAAATTGGGTTTGTTTTTTGATATTTGGTTGCAAGATCAGTTTCTTCAATATCTAAAGCTGCAATTTGTTTATCAATTTCGCTAAGTTTAGTTAGTAAACTTGAAGCTTCTAAATTAACATCAAAACTTAAGTTATTTTCCTTAAATTCATTTAGTTTAATTTCATCTTTTTCTAAATTTTCTTGAATATTTTCAATTCGTTCATCTAAAAATTCTAATGATTTTTGGGCCTCTGTTGAATTAATCTTTATCGTTTGACGAAGATAAATATTATTTAATTCATCTATAATTTTTTTAGAAAGTTCTAAACTTTTGTTTTTAAAACTTACACTTAATAAACTTCCATCTTGCGATCTTCTAAGAGAAGAGATTTTAGAAATGGATAAATTATTATTAATGAAATTAATTGGAATATTTTCGCTAATATAAGATAATTTAATTTTAGTGCCTTTTGGGTAATTGAGTTTATTAATCTTTAAGGTGAAATCCTCATTTTGAACTGTTTCACCGTATTCAACATATTCCCTAATTACAGTTTTATTATCCTCTTTGTTAATTTTGTACCCATTTTGAACTACTTCAATATGAAGATCAAATTGATCTCGTTTTGGCAAAATGTTGTTTTTGATAAAACTTAAAAAATTAGTAAATGAATTAGTTGAAAAACTAATTTCTTTAAAGGTTTCACTTAAATTTGCTCTAAAGGTATCAATATTGACATTATCATTTAAGGATGTGTAAAATTGACGATCATTGATTGCAATATTCAATTGAAGATTTTCAATTAACTCGAGTTGATTAGTTCTTGCACGATAAAGTTCTATTTGTTCATCAAGCTTACTATCACCTTCGCCACCAAATAAAATATCTTCATAACTTTGAATGTTATTCGATTTATTACTTTCAATTTGAATTAAGGATTTTGCTTCATACACCTTTGTTGCAGTTACGACATAAATAACCCAAATAATAATTGCAACGCCAAGAAACCCTAAGATCCAATAGAGATTAAACATTAAGGCTCTAAAATATTTTGATAGATCTATCTCATCTTCAAAGTAATTCATGGTTTTGTTAATAAAATTTGGATTATTCATTATTTAGACAAAGCTCCGCACAAGGCTGCAGTGTGTTTTTACAGTCTTTCATTAATATCAATTCTGTTTCCTATTAGATAAAGTTAATCCCTATATCCTTATTGTCATTTTTGATGAAAATAGGATGTTTGTAATTATCTAATAAGACTTTTAATTCTTTGTCGTTTTTGTCTAACACTTCAAAGAATATGTTTTTAAAAGGGCCAGAGGTAAATTGACCTTTGGTCTTTAAAAATTTTAAAAAAAACTCTCTTGTTAAGAACCCATCCTGATCTTCATGGGTTTTACAAAAATCAATAAATTGATTAATTACTTTTTGATCATGTATGCTATCCTCTAGGACCTGATGGACCCCTTTGGTGTACTTTATTTTATTTAATAAATTCGTCTTTGGATCAATTTTTAGAAAAAAGTAGTTTAAAAGAACGTTTTTAAGCTTTTTGTTAATTTTAGTTTTTGCAATATAATGATCTTTTAAATTGATCTTTGCCAGTTCAGAAAGTGCAAGATTAAGCTCGTTGGATTTATTTTTTAAGATAAGCCACATATCAAAACTATTATTGTAGCTTTTAACTTTTAAAAATATTATATATTAATACTGAAATTTAATATTAAATTTTGATGTTATTTTTAACTTCAATAAAATCAAAAAATAAGTATTTAATTTAAGTATGTCTATTAAATTAGGATTATTAGATATCATTAATAGCAAAGATAAAGATATAAAAAAAATCGCAGCCGATAAAACAACATTAGAGATTATGTTGTTATTTTACAAATACGAATTGGATAAAAAAGAAATTGTTTCAGCCGATAAGTTTTTAGATGAAAATCAAATTAATGCTTCAAGATCTAAAAAAATAGCCATCATTCAAAATCTAGAAAAAAATAACATTATTGAAAGAGAAGTGAATGAACAAGACAAAAGAAGTAAAAGAATATACATCAATAAAGAAATTAAGGAAAAACTAAAAAAAATTTTAGATTAAAATCATGTCAAAAGAAAATATTCACAGTCTTATAAACTTTTTAAATACTATTGATCAAAAAATTTTTAATGATGTTAAAGATTTATCTTCAGTTGATCAAAATATTTTAAATAAATTTTTATCTTTAAAAGAAAATTTAGAAAATTTAGAAAATTT
>Ga0209335_10001694_pt1 | contig 24946 bp, 30 predicted proteins | sample COG_09_FD_184753 | JGI IMG/M metagenome (GOLD analysis project Ga0209335, IMG submission 184753) | Pelagic Microbial community sample from North Sea - COGITO 998_met_09 (SPAdes) (version 2) | ecosystem: Environmental > Aquatic > Marine > Neritic zone/Coastal water | place: Helgoland, sampling...
TATTATCATTTATTGTATTATTATCATTTATTGTATTATTATCATTTATTGTATTATTATCATTTATTGTATTATTATCATTTATTGTATTATTATCATATTCATTATCTTCAAAATCGCTGTCATTATTACTATTATCAGTGTCACTTGGTTCGCTGCCACATAATTGGTCATCAAAATTAATATGGTGACTCTGATTCATATTATTATTATTATCTGTATTATTGTTATTATTGTTATTATTATTATTATTATTATTATTATCTGTATTAGGATGCAATGACGGTATATTAATAACAATATTGTCAACTGATTGCCTATGATTAATATTTGATGTAATTAATTCATGAGAATCATACGAAGGATTAGACATATACTATTTATGTATAAAAAAGAATAATAATGATTGATAGTTGTTGTAAAATTAAGTTTTAATCATTGAACAACGCCAAAATAATGGGTCGTTAAACATAATTTTTAATTGAATATTATTAAGAAGTTGTTTGCGTATATATTGTGATTTATCATTATTCGGCCAAAAATTAAAATAAATATAAACCTTTTTAAAATTATTATTATCGCGATTATTCATAAAAACAATATTTTTTATACATTCATTACTTCCTAATGTTTTTTGAAAAGTAGTTTTAATATCATCTTTACTTATTCTTAAAGAATCAATACGGGGAATACAAACACCTAATGGAGTCATAATATTAGTCATTCATCTTATCGCAAATCAAATTGTTATTTATTGATTGTTATTAAAAAAGTATGTGTGTTAATAATAAATAACTCCATATTATTTCAATTTAAAAATAAATACAAATTAGTATATAAGAATAGTATATAAGAATAGTATATAAGAATAGTATAATAAGAATAGAATAATAAGAATAGAATAATAAGAATAGAATATTAAATAATAAATGATTACTACAAAATATATTCCACCTTTTTTAAAAAAAAATCAAGATGTTCAAAAGGAACATACAAGAAAGGAACATACAAGAAAGGAACATACAAGAAAGGAACATACAACAAAGGAACATACAACAAAGGAACATACAACAAAGGAACATACAACAAAGGAACATATTAAAATAAATTTTAAGTTAACCGAAGAATTATTTCCTGTTCTTAAAAACAACAATGATAATGATAATGGCAATAAAACAATATCAAAAAAAAAAAACAAAATTATTATCAATTATGCAACTATATTAAATCCCGATTTAAACATACCATCACTGTTAACAAATGATGATATAAATGATGATACAAATGATGATACAAATGATGATACAAATAATCGACCAGGTTGGATATATATACGAAAAAATAAAAGCGATGGAACAATTAAATATAAATACGGACCTGAAGTAATAAATGATGATTTATTTTATAAATATGAAAAACATTTAGATACTTGTAATTTAAGAACTCGTATTGCACGCTTACAGTGGGATAGAGATCGTGAAATAGATCATTTAGGTGATCTATCGTATTACTATAATAAACCAAACATTAGACACGAACTTGAATCTGCTCGTTATGATAAAACATGTATTAAACGCAAAAAAAGAAACGTAATGATGGTGACATCAACACATCACATTAAAAATAAAGAAATGAAAATAATGAAAATAATGAAAAAAGAAGAATGCGAAAACGAAGAAAAAGAAGACGAAGAAGATTCATTGTCATCGGATAGCAATGAAGATTAATCCTTTTTATAAAATTAATTATACCATTCGTCGTCGACGACTATCAATAAATTTTTCATCTTCTAAAGATGGATTCAGTAGTTGTTTTACCTCCAATTGCTTATTAAAATCACATACTTTTTTAAATAATGCACTCATAATAATAGTGTTGTTAATATTATTATTATTATTATTATTATTATTATAATAAATTTTATTTCTTATGGGTTTTAGATTTAGATTTAGATTTAGATTTAGATTTCTTATGGGTTTTAGATTTAGATTTAGATTTAGATTTCTTACCACGACTCCGTCGTTTTGACCCCCCGGCCCTGCTGGACAATGAGATTGGCGTTCTCATCACATCGGGGTATTCCATTTCATTATTTATTTTTTTTCCTAATCTATGGACATCTTCCCCAAGTCTTCTTAACCCATAATATTTCTTCTTACAAATCGCAACGCACTGTTTATCACTATCTTTTAATTCACCAATATCTGATGGCATTCCACAATCTTTAGTTCTGCGCACACAATTTAATACATCTAAATCTTCTTGTTCAGATGGTGTTTTTAATGAGGATTCCTTTTTTTTGAAGATTGGCATTTAATACTCTATATTATATATATATATATATATATATATTTTGTTTATTTATTTATATATGGAAATATAAATAAACGCATTAATCCTTTTCATAAAATTAATAAAAATAGGTTTATTTTTTATTTTTAAAATACATTAGTATTTAAAAATAAAAGTATTATGACTAATGAGGATATAACTAATGAGGATATAACTAATGAGGATATAACTAATGAGGATATAACTAATGAGGATATAACTAATGAGGATATAACTAATGAGGATATAACTTGGATAAAAAAATATAAAGAAGAAAATAATAAATACAAGGATTTCTATAAAGAAAAAGTTGTATCGGTAAAACTATATTTTGTATATATAAACTCGGATAAATATATTAGAAAGATAAGTAATACTTTATTTTATTTAGAAAATACGGGCATTATTAATAAAGACAATATAATCTCTCTAATAAAACAAAAACAACTATATAATAACAAAAAATATAAATTACATTTTCTTTATAAATTTAATATTGATATTGATACAGAAGAAATAGAACATTTTGTAAAAGAAACCAATAGCACAAATATGTATTCTAATAAATTTTTTAAATTAGAATCATATGTAAATGATATAGAATTTAAAGATACAATCAATATTTTTCAAGACCTAAATGCAATGTATTTTATATTTCATGAAGTAAATAATATAAGCAACTTAAAATATATAAATTACGAACAAACAAGAAAAAATAAAAAAAATAATAATAAAAAAAATAAAAAAACAATTATACAAACAAGAAGAAAATATTAATAATCAATCATCATCATCATCATCAAATGAATCCGTTTCGTATTCTTCCTGCATAAATTCATAAGAAGCTTTAATTTTATTTTCGGTATCGTGAGCATTAGCGTCAGCATTAGCATTAGCGTCAGCATTAGCATTAGCGTCAGCATTAGCATTAGCGTCAGCATTAGCATTAGCGTCAGCATTAGCATTAGCATCAGCATTAGCATTAGCATCAGCATTAGCATTAGCATCAGCATTAGCATTAGCATCGGTGATGGCTATTATATTATCATTGGTTAATATATCGTTAATTGTATTAAGTAATGCATTTCTCTTATATAAATTTAATAAAAAATTACTAATATTATCAGCAGGTTCAGCAGATTCAGCAGGTTCAGCAGATTCAGCAGGTTCATTTTTTACTTCTATAGATTTTAATTTAAAACGACATATAGGACATTCCGCATTTTTTTCCTTTACCCATTTTAAAATACTTTCAGGTTCAAAGTAGTGTGAACAAGGAAGTTGTATAATAGCATCATTCTCTTTAAAAACAACCCCGATAATGGGACACATATTATAATTTACATCATCAGTTAAATTAGAATTAGAATAATATTTAATAAATTTTAATTGTTTATAACCTTCATCAGAAAGAATATTTTTATAATATGATGTAGATGAAGACGATGAGATAGAATTTGTCATTAATAAATAATTTATTATTAGTTATTAATACTATTGAATTAGATTTATATTAATTTAAAATTTTAAATAAAAAAAATTATACATCATCATCATAGCAGTATCAATGTTTATATATCATCGACGTTAATTGTATTATTATCATCTTTTAGCCAATTATTCGTATCCGAAGAAGAAGAATGATTTTTTGGATTTAATATATCTTTTAATGATTTATTATTATTATTATTATTATTATTATTATTATTATTATTATTATTATTATTATTATTTTTCTTCTTCTTTATACTATCCGCATTTCCGCCCATAAGAACATCCATTTCATCATCCACAAAATGTTCTTGCTTCATACCATTATCATTCTCATTCTCATTATCATCATTATCATCATCTACCGTATTTGAAAACATAACACCGCCAACAGATTTACTTGAACGGTCAGCTTCAATTGCATTAAGTAAATGATTAAAACTACAAGTTTCATTTTGTTTTAAATAATCTTTTTCAGTATCCGAATATACTTCTAATAAATCACATTTTTGCACGCCTGATGCGCGTGATTCCCATAACCGAATTCCTGCAAGAATCCATATACCGATAGAAATAGTATTTTCACGTTTTCCAAATGATTTAAATTTATTACGAATAAAACAACAACGAGCAATACCATCATTGCACATAATTTGGCAATTATTGCCGCCATTAATTTTAGTAACAACTGCGTAAACTTCTCCTTCTTCTATTGCCTTTCTTACATTTTTATTTTGTGAGACAGCTGCACCACTACCGCGTGCTTGTTTTTTTGATTTATTACCACCAGTGATATTCTTAACCATTTTTTCTTCTTCTGTTTCTGTTTCTGTTTCTTCTTCTGTTTCTGCTTCTTCTGCGTTATATTATTAAGTATATTATTATTAAGTATAAATCAATAAATATATTATTATTAAAAGTATAAATCAATAAGTATAAATCAATTTTATATTTAATTATAATAAAAATCTCAGTATAATATAAATAATGACTATGACTAAAACGCCAATTACATGGATAGGACTTCTTCAGCAAAAAATGAAACTAAAAGGAAAAGGAACCTCTATTAAAGATGTAGCAAAAGAAGCAAAAAAAGATTGGGAAAATATCAAATTAGGTAAAGATCCAAAATATATAAAAGGAGATATGAAGAAAACAATGAAATCTAAAACAAGGAAATCTAAAACAAGGAAATCTAAAACAAGGAAATCTAAAACAAAGAAATCTAAAACAAAGAAATCGCAAATGGGTGGTAGTAATTGTTCAGGAAGCACTTTAGACACATCACCAGTAGGACAAACAGTAGGACAAACAGTAGGCCAAACAGAATACCAACCAGTAGTCCAACCAGTAGTCCAACCAGTAGAACCAACAACAACCGGAATGAGTGGTGGTAAAAAAAATAAAAAATACAATAAAAAAAGTGGAAAAAAAAGTGGTAAAAGAAGTTATAAAAAAGGCCGAGCCTAAAAAATAATATGGAAGATGTAAAAGAAGCAAATTACTATTTTCGGGTTGCAATATAATATCTATTTTTATATGTTTTTTTCAATTTATCAATTGTTTGAGTAGGTTCAAAATTATAATTTGTAAGCAATCTTTGTATTTCTGTCCGAATACTTGTAACATGATTTTCGTGAAAATTGTCAAATCCGTGTTCGGGTTTAAATACAGTAAGTTTATCCTGTAATCCATTCATAATGTGTGTATCCATTATTTTTAATAATTCTTTTTGGATAGTAATATATGTTCTTTTTTTATTAACAATAGCAGCAGTATTATTGTTAGTATTGTTGTTGTCATTCTTTTGAATATTATTTAAATTATCTTTAGTGACAACAACAACAGCATCTTTGGCATCAGCATCTTTGGCATCAGCATCTTTGGCATCAGCATCTTCGGCCTCCACCTGATCGGCAATTTGTTCCGATAATTTATTTTTATTATGGGTTTTGATATGCTTTTTTCTAAAATAATAACGACCGGCTTTATACATTTTATCTTTAATACCACCAACATACCCTTCATTCGTAATTCGTTCTATTTCTTTTTGGATTTCGTTTTCATTTTTTACCAACCAATCGTTATGCCAATTATCATAATATGTTTTTTTATTGGAGAATTTATGAGTAAATGCAAAATCATTAATTAGCTTTACAATTGAGGGAGAAAAATCAAATCTAAATGTTTTTGGTTTAATTACTGGTGTTGGTGTTGGTGTTGGTGTTGGTTTAATTACTGATGTTGCCATTTTATAAATGAATGATAATTAACAACAACAAGAGTTTTGAAGACTGATTAAAATCTATTAATGATTAAGTAAAACTAATGGATGGTAAAGCATTTCAATTTTATACAATAAAATACAATAATAAAATACAATAATAAAATACAATAATAAAATACAATAATAAAATACAATAATAAAATACAATAATAAAATACAATAATAAAATACAATAATAATTAAAAAAATTGAATTATTATTGTATTTTATTATTTATTACATAAATATTATATAACAAATAATAAAACATGAATAATAAAGAAATGGAAAAGGAAAAGGAAAAGGAAAAGGAAAAAATGCTATTAAATAAATATATTGACCAGCTGAATGATATTGAAAAAAAAGTATTAAGTATTGCGATTGACCATTTGGAAACATCATTTAATTTAAAAAAAAGTATTGGTTTTCAAAAATGGATGGATACACAATCATTACCGTCATCATTATCATCCGCATCATGATGATAATTAATTGCGGCGTGTAACATTTCTAATATTGGAATTTCTATTCAAAAATCGTTTAATTGTTTTTTTAATATGGTTGCTTTTATTACGTATATCTTTTTTAATTTTTTTCATGCCCCCTCCTTGTACAGACGGAGGAGCAGATACAGGAGCAGATACAGGTGCAGATACAGGTGCAGATACAGGAGCAGATACAGGTGCAGATACAGGAGCAGCGGTTGCGGAACGTTGTTGTTCGGATTTTGTAAGATTTCTTACTGAATTTGCTACTGCAGCCGCTGTATATTCCTTTTTCTTTTTCTCCAATGATTGCCTTGTCTTTTCAAAAGTTTTATCTTTTGCATCACTAACCATCCGATTAGCACGTTTTTTGGCTGCTTCTTCCATATTTTTCATAGTAGGAATTCTATCTTTAAATGAATTAATAACTGCAATAAAATCCTCAATACTTTTTTTAATAGGAAGAACACTACCTAACCCAGTCTCAATAAAACTGGTTAATAAAACACCAGTTTTTAAAAAAACACCTACAGATGCTTGAATCTGTTTAACAATAGTATCAAACACCCTAACAACTTCAATCACCTCTCCTGCAACTGGAATTGCTCCTAATGAATCAATAGAAACACTAACAAGTGTTTTTGCCATTTTTTCAACAGACTCCCCTCCTAAATCTACCATTTCATCAATTACCTCTCTCATTGGTTCTTTTAATTCATCAATAAATATAACTAAAAGACCGGAGAAACTCTCCATTATTTTTATTAAAACATCCCTCACATCCGGATCTTCAATCACAATATATAACATATTTAAAATATCATTTAATGATTTCCCTTGTGTGTCCAATCCAAAGGTTTTGGCAAAACTATCAATAATTAAAAGAGCAATATATTCTGTAGTTCCAATGACAAATCCTGTTAATTTATTAATTATTTTTACAGAACCTAATAATCCTGAATTCTGTATAAGATGATTATCACCATTATCTTCTTCTAAGTCATTTTTTCTTTTTTCTAAGTCATTAAATTCAGCATTTCCCTCAATTTCAGGTTTATTTTCTGACATTCTTCTGTTATTATATTCTGTTATTATATTCTGTTATTATTATTATTAAATTAAGCTTAGAAAATAATAAAAAATAATAAATTAAAAAAAACCATATCTCCTGTATGACTCTGAAAAATTGAGTTGCTTTTTTAAGTAGATACTGTAGTAACCCCACCCCAAAGATTAATAAAAAGAGCTTATTTAAATTAAAATAGATTTCGAGGGCCTGTGTCTGGCTTATTTAAATTGAAATACTTTTTGGAAACTTAATATATACTAAGTAACCAAACAAAACCCAACCGTCAACAAAACCCAACCGTCAACAAAACCCAACCGTCAACATGAGTGAAACCGCCCCTGCCCCTGCTACGCCTGCCCCTGCTACGCCTGCCCCTGCTACGCCTGCCCCTGCCCCTGCCCCTGCTACGCCTGCCCCTGCTACGCCTGCCCCTGCTATAATGAACCCTGATGCAGCTGCCCAAAAAACGTGCTTTGTCTGCGAGGAAGCGTTTACGAAGTATTTGCGCGCACCAGTCATTTGTCCTGGCTGTGTTCGTGGAGAGCATAAGATTGCTTGCAAAGGCTGTGTCAAGCAGTACATGCAGATGAGCATTGCTTATGAACCCACTTGCATGAGCTGTAAGATAGAATGGGCGGACGACTTTGTCGTATCGGTGGTTGACCATACCTTCATTTCCAAAACCTACCGTGCCCATAAAGCCGACTTGCTGTTAGATCGCGAGTTAAGCAAAATGCCCGCCACAATGGAAGCTGCTGAACAAGAAAAAAAGGCCAGGGATCTTGAAGAAAAAAATAAGGCCATTCTAATCCAAATGCGTAACTTGCAGGAGATAATGAGTGCAAACAATTCAGAAATGCGGGCTATCCGACAAGAGAAAATTAAACCATCAAAGAACACCTATCTCGTGAAATGCCCAAACCCCAACGATGAATGCAGAGGCATCCTGAACCAGCAAAATAAGTGTAACCTGTGCGATTTAACGGTATGCAAGGAGTGTAATGTAATTACAGGCTTTACAGACGAAGAGCGTGAGACACATGAATGCAAACCCGATGATATCGAAACTGCAAAGCTGATTCGTAAGCAGACGAAACCGTGTCCCACGTGCGGAGCTCCGATCAGCAAGATCGACGGATGTGACCAAATGTGGTGCCCAGTGGAAGGCTGTGATACAGCGTTTAGTTGGCGCACTGGTTTTGTTGACAACGGTGTGCGTCACAACCCTCATTACTACCAGCGACAACGTGAATTGGCCGAGAAAGGTGGGTTGGATGGCCCGCCACGCCAACCAGGTGATGTTCGTTGCGGCGGAATGTGTGGCAACTACGATTTGCATAAGTTTATTGTTGCGCGCATTCCAAAAAACCGTACAAAAACAATTTTTTGGATTACCGAGTTACATCGGCGTATAATCCATATCTCCCAGCACGAATTGGTCGTAGCGCAAACGCGTGTTCGTGACACCAACGACGATGTAGATGGTCGCGTGAAATACTTACTTGGATATATGACTAAAGCCCAATTACGAGATAAAGTGCTTCGTACGAAGGAGTATAATACCAAGCACACCAAATTTGCGGATATATATGAGCTGCTGTGCGAGGTTGGTCGTGAAATGTTTGCTCGGTTAATTGCAAGCACCACTCCTGCAGGAAATGACTATCTCTTAGAAGTCAAGAAAGAGATGCGCGAATACCATGAATTGCGGCATTATTGCAACAACGAATTTTCCAAAATCAGTAGAACTTATGATATTTCTGTTCCTATTATCGGCTCCAATATGGTTGAGCTAAGGCGCACTGTTAATTACAAGAAACGTAAATTGTCCTATGTGAATAGTTTATCAGATGTCACACCCCGACCTGTTCCTGCTCCTGCTGCTGCTCCTGCTGCTGCTCCTGCTCCTGCTCCTGCTGCTGCTCCTGCTGCTCCTGCTCCTGCTGCTCCTGCTCTTGCTCCTGCTGCTATTCCTGTCATCTAAATCAACACCACTTGTCCCTGTCATCGCTCCTGTTTTCCCACTGCGAATAAAAAAAAACAAAAAAAACAAAAAAAACAAGGTAAGTTTTTTTTTCCTTTATGTAAAGTAGAGAGGTAAAAATTGAAATGCTTTTTGTATATAAGTATAAGGTAACCCTTCCAGCTCAAAAACAAATCAGTTTTTTAAAAAATGGAGCATACGACTATCACGAGTGTCTGGATAAGATCAAGACTGATCTCAAGTGTGCCGAGCCTGGATCAATTGCATGAGCATGATTTGGATACGAGTATCGTAGATACGATAATTAAATTGTACAAGGAAGACCTCGTGGCAATAGAAACCCAAGATGATCTGACGCAAAAACAACTCTTTGAATACTCCAGCTTTAAGTTTATTGAAAAATGTGTTATTGAAAATGTCATAGATAGTAAATCTATGTGGCTGGTGAAGAAAGAATTAGATGACTACTCATTGTTATCGCATGTTTATTTTCTGTTTAGTTGTTATGGTGTAACCGGTTGCTTAGATTTTGAATATCACGAGGGTATGACCATATGACCGTATGACCCGACCACCTATTGATTGATTGTGTAGTATTTAAAAAAAAAACAAATAATAAAAAAGGAATAAGGTAAGATTCTTTTTTATTATTTTTATTATTTTTATTATTTTTATTATTTTTATTATTTTATTATTTGCTTTTTGTCCTTTATTTATATGCATAAATAATTTAAGGAAAAAAGAAATTCAGTTTTTCTACACTCATTCATTATTGACTTTTAGCGACGGACACAATTCATTTAAATTAGATTTATGTGTAAAATGATTTTCGGTAGAAACATGAATTGGAAATTTTTTTAAATCAATGGTAGACATCGCCGTTTTATTTTCTTCTGCCTCAATTTGTTTTTTTTTAATGTGTTCCAATACAAGTTGTCGTTCTTTTTCCCATTCTTCTTTATAGTTAACACATATTTGTTTACAATCATAAGTAATTGCAAAAAGGCGTGCAACTGTATCTAAAATTTTATAAGGTATATAAGGTATATAAGATACGTCTTTGGGCTCTGAATACCACCAAAATGATTGGGTATCGCTATTATAAGTCATCGTAATTTTTCCACAAGGCGATTCATATTCGACATGGTTCAGTCTTAAATTTTCAATTTCAGTCTGATTTAATTTACGTGTTTCTATTTTACTTAACTCACTAAAAAACAAATTAGAAAATGTAATAAAATCTCTCTTTTTTTGTTCATATTCATCAAAATCAGTTTCATTTAATTTATCAATTTTTTCATAATCAGCATCATCACTTGGATCATCATCACTTGGATCATCATCACTTGGATCACTCACAATACTAACACTAACACAGTCACAAGGATCACAAGGGTCACAATTGTGACATTGACTTCCACCACTAATCTCATCAGAATCAAAAACAGAATCAAATTCAAATTCAGAATCAAATTCAGAATCAAATTCAGAATCAAATTCTGCGTCATCTGTTTGCGTATTAGTATCCTTTATGCGTTTAATTGGATACATCATATATGAAGTAAGCGTAAAACCGATGGTAATACCTGCAAAAATAGCTCCAACTGCAGTAATAATTTGGGTAAATATATCATTGTTGTGATTAGTTGCATATCGTAAATCAGGAATTTCTGTCATTTATGGGTGTGTGTATAATAAATATAAACAACCGAAAATTATAATAAAATAAAAAATAAAAATATGTCTATGTCTATAGGTATATTGATAATAAATATAAATTTATATTTAAGTTTATTATTTTAATTATTGTGTTGTATCAATTTCTTTTTTTCGTAAAGCAAATAAATCATTTAATTCATTTTGTAAATCAGGAACAGGAATAATTTGAAATGACTTATTTTTATTATCCGGATGTAAACATACAAGACACAATTTGGTAACTTTTTTCCCATATTTTTCTTCAATCATTTTTTTATATGTATTTAATTGTAAGGAATAATGCCAAAAATTAGTATCAGGTAAATGGGCGATGCATTCGGTTAAAGCAAATTTCAAAAAATTATCTGTCTTTTTAATTTCTTTGCTTCTTTTCCAATCATAAATCATAAGTGTTCCGTCATCATTTTCATAAACCATATCAACTGACCCAGCCAATAATACATCTTCATGATAAATCATCCATTCGGTGCGATATGATTTAAGGGGTGACGGTGTTTTGGTTGCTTCTAAAAATTCTATAAAATATTGGTATTCAACCGAGTCATTTTTTACCGGATTATTATTGTAATAGCATTCAATATCATAATGCAGTTTCGTTCCTGCTTGCGCGGCTTCATCGCGTTTATTATCCCACTCTTGTTTAATTTCCTCACGTGTTTTTCCATAATAAATACTTTTACTCCAATTTTTAGACTTCATCATTGATGTAATAATTGCGTCGGAATCAAATTTTGAAAAATGCTGATGATTCCACGTAGTAACCGATGTATATTTTTTGTTTTTTTTACCATCAGCAGCATCATCAACATGATGAATCGTATAAATATGTGGACCTGCATCAAATTTAATATTTGAATCCCGTTCATGGGGATTTAATAATGATAAATAATCATTTTTATATTCTTCGCTCATTGTGGTTATTATGGTGTATAGTATTATTTTATGTATAGTATTATTTTATGTATAATATTATTTTATTCTATTCAATTTTATTTTAAATAGAAGAAAAAGAATAAAAAGAATAAGAAGAAGTAAAATCCACTTAATTAATGGTACCACTTAATTAATGGTACCACTTAATTAATGGTACCACTTAATTAATGGTACCACTTAATTAATAATACCATTTAATAATACCATAAGAAGTAATTGCTCCAACAATTGACCCGATGATTACTTGTTGATAAGTATGACAACCTAATTCAACGCGACTATAGAGTAAATACCCCCATAATAAAATCAATAAAAATTTATTAAAATAAGACTTAAAACGGTTGTTGTTGTTAGTCGGTTTATTTTTAAACAATTGAAACATTACAAAGAATGTAATAAGTTGAGCATGTCCCGATGGCATGCCATAAGTAGTAGAAATATTTCCTGAACTCCATAAATCACAATTCATGGCATTTTTCGGACGTGTTCCAATTCCAATGATTGGATAATCATTTTCTCGCATAATAGGAAAAAAAATATAATTTTTTAAAACAAAATTTAAAACGGTATTAAAAATATAACCAATTATTAATATATTTTTTTCTTTTAATTCTTTTACACCAAATAATATATATGTAAAAATAAGAAGTGGATATAAACGTTTAATTTCATCAACAACCAAATGCAAATATTGCTGCATTTAAAGAATCAAAAATATATATTATATTATATATTATACTATATACTATACTATAATATATAAATATTTTTAATACTATATTTTTAATACTATAAATATTTATTTTCGGGATGACTTTTTGGACTTTCGGGATGACTTTTTGGACTTTCGTGACGACTTTTTGGATTTTTTGGTTTTTTTAGTTTTTTTGGTTTTTTTAGTTTTTCGGGACGACTTTTTAGTTTTTTGGGATGAGGGTTGTTTAATATTAAAATCTTTGGAAATTCTCTCTATTAATGAAAATTTATTTGCAGGATTTTCTAATAATTTCATAATATCATTATTATTCATTTTTTTATCTAAAACCAATTTTCCATTATCAGTTCCTTTTAAAGTCATTATTGAGCCATCATAATTTGTGCTGAATGTTTTACTATCTACTATAGCACCGTTTTTCATTGTGCTTGTTTTTGCTTGGGCTGCTATATAAATATCCGGAGAATTTTGAGAGTTCATCATCATTTATATATACTATATAAATATATAAATACAATTTTTTTTTATAAAATATTAAATAATCCTATAAGAAGTATATATAAAATATTAATAATATAAGTATTCATATAATGGAAGAAATAACCAAAGAAAAAGAAAAGAAAGAAGAAAAGTGGGTTTTTTATATAATACACAATAAAGGCTGTACCTACGCAGGTGTCTCTCCTGATCCAATTAGACGGTTAAGAAAACATAATAATGAAATTGCGGGCGGAGCAAAATATACGTTAAGTCGCGGTAAAGGCTGGGAACATGTTTGTTTGGTAAGTGGGTTTGAAACAAAAATCCAAGCAATGCAATTTGAATGGGCAGTAAAACACGTTATGCCGCGTGATTCAGGAGGGCTAATAAACCGAATAAAAAAATTATATACGGTATTAAATAAAGAAAAATGGACATCTAAATCCCCTTTTGCTCATACGATTCCTTTACAACTTGAATGGAAAATAGATGTAAAATCACATTTACAACAACAGCATACAACAGCAACGCCTGAATATATAAAAGAAGTTGAATATATAAAAGAAGTTGAATATATAAAAGAAATTAGTTAGTTAGTTAGGTTAGGGTTACATATGATTATACGGTTACATATGGTTATACATTTGATCAACCAATAAAGAAAAAGACCAATCTTGTTTATTCAAATTAACCAGATTGCCTCTATCGTCTAATAATCGGATTCTTAATCTTGAAATATTAACAGGCCCAAAATATTTTCTTTCAAATACTTTTAAGGCATGCCCTTGATCCATAAAAGACCTACTGTTACCAATAGTAGTAACGACTGTACCAGCATCATTAACTGATCTTGATGATACAATATTTTTTATTTGCAGAAAGGCAAATATAGCTGAATGTGTTTTATCAAATTTGCTAATATTTGTATTTGTACTATTATTTACTATATGCGTCAATGTACTACTAAGATAATTATGCTTAAAATCATCAATTTCTAACATAAAATATTTTGGTTCGGGAATTATTGCAGGATAGAGTGAATATATTTTGTCAGCATCATCATTTAAAGTAAATTCTATTTTTCCATTAGCATCAGGTGTAATCTGAAATCCAAGTATTCTTCCTAAATTATTGTTTTGTGATGATCCAATTTGTGTAAAATTACCACCTCCCAATCCAGCAGGATCATAAAAAGTAATAGTATAATTGTTTGTACCAACACTTTCTTTCATAATGATTAACCCATTTGTAGTATCCTGTTCTAATACAATTATGGCACTACCGAATGCTGCGTTAATTCGTGCATTTATAATTGTAGTTAATTCTTTGATTGTATGATAATAACCAGCAGGAACTTCAATATATTTTGTAGTACTACCTTGGGTAATTTTAAATGCCGAATTACCTAACCGATGATCAATATTAAACCAAGTTGGTGGTATATTAGCCGAATATAATTTTAATCCAATCACATCCGTTAAAGGGTGTGAAATATGTAATGTAAAATCAGTAGATGTTGAATTTAGTATTTTATTAAAATTAGTTTCAACAGGAGTAGGAGTAGTTCCGGTTAATACCTCTTTTGATGATGTTACATCGGTATTATCATCAACAGCATTTTCACGATAATAACTATCGATTACTAAAATACGTGTAACGGTATCTCTTATTAATGGATTATGTTTAGTATTTTTATTATCATTATCATTTACAATTGCATTAATATTATTTTTATCCTTTTCGTCTCCGTCTTTGTCCTGCTCCTGCTCACTGTCCTGCTCCTGCTCACTGTCCTTGTCCTGCTCACTGCCCTTATCCTGCTCACTGTCCTTATCCTGAACTCCGTCCTGATCATCACTATTAATATTGCCATATTCTTCGCCATCAACATCTCCGTCAACATCATCGCCCTGCTCACTGTCACTGCCCTGCTCACTGCCCTGCTCACTGCCCTGCTCACTGCCCTGCTCACTGCCCTGCTCACCGCCCTGCTCACTGCCCTGCTCATCATCAACGCTGTAATAATGATTATTATGGTGATTATTGTCACCATGATGGTCCATTAAATGTGTTTGATTAAATTGTGTATCTCGTGAATGTTGTAAAATTTTAATATGCGCCTCATGAAAAAAATCAATAAATTTTTGATTACCCTCTTTTTTCATATGAAAAATAATAGTATGAATTGCATTATTTATTTGTTGATCGCTTGGATTATTTTTTCTATCTAAATTTAATAAATCATAAATATCATCAATAGAATAATCATTAATATTGGTAGACATGTCATCATTAGTATCCGTATTATCCGTATTATTCGTATTCGTATCAGCCATTGTTGTTATAATATTATTAATTATATATTATAGTTTGTCTATAATATATAATTTATTAAAATACATAAAATACATAAAATACATAAAATACATAAAATACATAAAATACATAAAATACATAAAATTACAAAATTAATTCCTGTGGATGTCCGTATTTTTTAATAAACATTTTTTTAAAAAAGGTAATAAAATCAATATGTTTATTTACGGCAATACGATCGGAAAGAAAAGTAATACCTTGCCCACGCTTATAATGCCCGGCACCTGTAAATAGAATCTTATCAAAAATCCGCATTATTTTTTCATGGTAAGAAAAGATTGGATTTCGTTGGATTTCCTCGCGGGTAATACGATAGATACTTTTATAAATATAGCGATTATAATTATGATCACTATAAATATTATAATATTTATCTACACAACTTATATTTTTAATCATCCCCACCGCACCGACTTGATTCATATTATTTTTCATTTCCAACATAAATATCAAATCACCAACGGCAACGGTCTGTTTAATTTGGGTAGGAACGCCATAAATACATCCAGCGTATACATTTTTCTCCCGCCAATGATCATTTTCATTCCACGATTGTGCATTAAATCGTGTAGTGCCTATTTTGGGCATGTAATTTAATTATTGTTAATTTTATCTTATTGGTAATTTTATCTTATTGTTAATTTTTTTATTCAATTTTTAATGATATATAAATTTATGATGTATAAATTTATGATATATAAGAAAATAACAAGAATAATGCGATATAAATTATAAAATAGAATAAATTATAAAATAAAATGTCAATTTTAAAAAATGATTTTTTCCATAATGAATTTAAACCAGTATTTGATGTTTTAAAAGCGGATAAACTTAAATATGGCGAGATTTATACACCGCTAAATCTAATAAACAATATATTTGATTTATTTGATCCAGATGTTTTTAGAGATAAAGAAAATAAATGGCTTGATCCAGGTGCAGGTAAAGGATATTTTTCAATTTTATTATTTAAACGGTTAGATGAAGGATTAGCTCCATTTTTTTCTTCAATAGAAGAACGGCAGACCCATATTATAGAAAATATGATATATATGTCAGAAATTAAAAAGGATAATATTATTAGTTTACGAAAAACATTTGGAGAGAATGCCAATATTTTTGAAGGAGATTTTCTCTCTTTTCCAAATAATACAACGATAAATAATACAACGATAAATAATACAACGATAAATAATGCCAATAAATTAACATTTAATTATGTGATTGGTAATCCGCCATATAATTTAAATGGAATTAAAAAAGTGCCTACCAATACATTAATAAATAAAAAACACGACGACGGTAAAACGATTTGGATTTCGTTTGTAAAAAAATCAATTTCTTTATTAAAAGAAAATGGACAATTATCTATGATAATTCCGTCAATTTGGCTTAAACCCGATAAAGCAAGAATGTATCATTATTTAATGCAATATAAAATTGAAAAAATAAATTGTTTTACCAATACAGAAACAAATAAATTATTTAACGGACAAGCGCAAACACCAACATGTTATTTTTTACTAACCAAAAATACGCAAGCAACGCAAGCAACGCAAGCAACGCAAGCAACGCAAGCAACGCAAGCAACGCAAGCAACGCAAGCAACGCAAGCAACGCAAGCAACGCAAGCAACAGCAGAAGAAAAGACGATAAGTTTGTTTGATACTGATAAAAATAAATATATATTTTTTCCATGTAAAAATCCTGAACAACCTATTCCTTTGTTTGGGTCTGCAGTTATTTCCAAAATAATTCCATTTGTTTATAAGTATGGTAGCTTACCTGTTCATAAAACAAATTTACCGAGTAGTAAAAGTATTTTTGGTAATAATGATAACAACACACCCTATAAAAATATAAAAACGTGTATTTTGGATGATGAGTTAAGAACAAAGCCCGAATTAGTTTTTAATTATAGCAATATACCTCAGGCTTATTATGGAAAGCCCAAAATAGTATTGGCGCATAAAATGTACGGATTTCCGTATATCGATAAGGAGGGGCTGTATGGTATTTCAAATAGGGATAATTATGTTATTTTACCCGAAGAAATACCACAAACTAATATAACTAATACAACTAATACAACTAATACAACAACTAAAACAAAAGAAGAAATACTTTTAAAATTAAAAGATTTTTTATCAACGAATCTGGTATTATATATCTATGAAGCAACACGCTATCGTATGAAATATTTGGAAAAATATGCATTTGAATTCATACCCAATATAATATGCATTCCGGATTTTCCACAAATAATTAATGATGAAACGGTTTCTGCCTTTTTTAAATTAGATGAAGAAGATATGGAACATATAAACCGTTTACATAAAAAAAAATACAAGGGTTTTTAATTAAACATTTAAAATAAATATAATAAACACAAAAATTGATTATATTAGTAGTAATAAATAAGAAGATAAATAATAAGAACGATAGATAGAATTATAAAAAAAAATGCAAGAAGAAATTAAATTTCAATTATCGGATGAGCAAGCTCTTGCGTTAGAACATTTTAAAAAAGGCGAGAATCTATTTTTAACAGGACCAGGAGGGTCAGGCAAAACCGAATTAATTAAACAAATGGTTAAACAATCTAATGAAAATGGAAAAAAAGTTCAGGTATGCGCCCTAACTGGCTGTGCAGCAGTATTATTATCATGTAAAGCCAAAACGGTACATTCATTTGCGGGGATTGGGTTAGCCTCAGGAACGGTGGATGACGTTGTGCGAAAAGTAGCTTCAAATAGATATAAATTGAAAAATTGGAAAGGAGTCGATGTATTGATTATTGATGAGGTCAGTATGATGTCCGTCAAATTATTTGAAATCTTAGACTACATTGCAAGACGAAGTAAGAAAAAAATGACAACACCATTTGGTGGTATACAAGTTATATTTTCAGGAGATTTTTATCAGTTGCCGCCAGTAGGAACATTCGGCGAGGAAAATACAAGCGCGTTTTGCTTTGAAAGTCCAAATTGGGAGATGACCTTTCCAACTACAATTATATTAAAAACCATTTTCAGACAGACGGATGAAGACTATAGATCAATTTTGAATCAAGTGCGGGTTGGAAAATTATATAAAAGCGCCTTAGATAAATTAGAAAATCAGGTAAATAAACCATTTCCAACCGATTATAAACCAACGATTTTACTACCGCGGCGTAAAGACGCCGAAACGATTAATACTACAGAATTAAATAATTTAAAAGGCGAAGGAAAAACATATAAATTGTCAAAGGCAATAAATGAAATACCCACTTCATCAAAACGACCATTAAACATACAAAACATACAAAACATACAAAATATACAAAACAATCCGAGTGACGAACAGATAGAAAAAGAATACAATTATTTGGCAAATAATATTATGGCAGAAAAAGAGATTGAACTTAAAATCGGCACACAGGTAATGTGTATTGCTAATATTGACATGGAAAGTGCCGAACAAATTGTAAATGGAAGCCAAGGCACGGTTGTTGAATTTATTGGGGAGATTCCGGTCGTTAAATTTAAAAACGGCATTAAACGATCCGTTGGTTATCATGTGTGGACAAGTGAGATTATGCCTAAGATTGGCGTCAAACAAATACCCCTAATTTATGCATGGGCGATTACGATACATAAAGCACAAGGTGTTACATTAGATATGGCTCAAATTGATGCAGGCAGTAATATATTTGAATGCGGGCAAACGTATGTGGCGTTATCAAGGGTAAAAAATTTGGAAGGATTATATTTAACAGCTATTAATCCACATAAAATTCAAGTAAATAAAAAAGTCAAAGATTTTTATGCCAAATATAATAATTAGATGATGCAAAATATAATAATTAAATGCAAAATATTAAAAATCAGTTTCAATGATTTCTTTTCTAAAATTATAAGGTTTATTATTTCTATTAATTAATGGCGGTTGTTTTGGTAAAGGAGGAGGAGGCGATGAAGGAGGAGGTGTATAAGAGGAGGAGGAGGTAGAGGAAGAAATATTTGCCCAAGAATTAAATTGTTTAGGCCAAGAAGCATAAATATGGTCATCATTTGTGTTTTTTTTTACGTTTTTCATAATAGTGCTGTTTGTCTCTTTGTTTGTCTCTTTGTTTGTCTCTTTGTTTGTCTCTTTGTTTGTCTTTTTTACTGTAGTGTATGATGTATATAAATCATTCATATTTATTTAATAGTATTATTATTTATTGATTATTATTGATTAAAATTGATATTATAATTCAATTCTTAAGGTATACCAAAAACGAAATATAGTGGAAATAAATTAAATCGGATGAAATCTTCGGTAGCAGAGCAGATGATGGAGTTAAATAATATAGCTATTCCGATATATAAATGCGGATATTGTAATAAAGAATATAAATTAAAACAAAATTATGATAGACATTCCATCTCGTGTGAATTATACTATAAAACGAATCGTGAAAAGAAGGAAGATAAAGAAAAAGTGCCTACTGTAAAAGAACTTTATGCGATAATACTTGATATGAGTGTAAAATATTCAAAATTAGAAAAGAAAGTAGAAGAATTAACAAAATGGAATGCTGCCAAGAAAAAGAAATTAAATATTATAGAATGGTTAAATGAAAAATATCCCAACAACAACAAGAGCAATACTTTTTCAAATTGGTTAAATACTATTCAAATATCAAGAATTCATTTAGAAAAGGTATTCAAGAGTGATTATATTAACAGCATAGTAGAAATCATACATGAATTAAGCGATGATATTATAAAAGCATTTGACCAAAAAGAAAATGTATTCTTTATTTATGACAACAATAACGAAAATGAAGAGGTTAATATAAAAAAAGAAAATAGTTGGAAAGTAATGTCATCCCAAATATTTATTCATTTAATTAATTTAATAAATAAAAAATTATTAAATGAATTTGTAAATTGGCAAAAGGAAAATAAATATCGTATGTACGAAGATGAATTTTCATCAATCTATACAGCGAATATAAAAAAAATAACATGTATGCACCTGTCACAAGACCAAATACAAAATAAAATAAAGAAAGATTTATATAAGACAATTAAAATGAATTTGCAAAATATAGTAGAATATGAATTTTCATTTTAAATAAAAATTGAAAAGCTTTAGGTTTATAGTAACCTTGTAGTAACCTTATAGTAACCTTATAGTAACCCTATAGTAACCTTATAGTAACCTTATAGTAACCTTATAGTAACCTTATAGTAACCTTATAGTAACCTTATAGTAACCTTACAACAAAATAAAGACAAAATGACGAATCAAGATGAAGAAATCATGGATTTAAAAAAAGAAATCATGGATTTAAAAAAAGAAATCATGGATTTAAAAAAAGGATATGAAGTGATTAAAAATTATATTATGGAAAAATTAAAGGACGACGAGAAAAAGGTTAATAATACAAATGAGAATACTATTTGTTTGTATAACGCTTAGCTGATACGCAGATTAGTATCAACACGAATCTGCAATATTATTATTATTATTATTATTTATTTTTTATTTAGTTCCATATTCAAAAAATTGAAATGCTTTTTAAATACAAACAATTCAAACAACCCAAACAACCCAAACAACCCAAACAACCCAAACAAGCCCAAACAAGCCCAAACAAGCCCAAACAAGCCCAAACAAGCCCAAACAAGCCCAAACCAAACAACAAAATGGAATACAACATGAATCAGACCTTGTCTTTAATGATTCCGCGTGTATTTCCGCAATGGATTAACAATAAAGAAATTGCTAAGGTTTTTGCTGACCAGCAAATCGGTAAAGTATACAAGGTAATTATTCGTCACACAAAAACTGAATACAAAAACGGAGTTAAAATTCCAATCTACACCGCACGCGTGTATTTCCATTATTGGTACAACAACAAGATTGCTTATAATTTTCAGCAACAAATTATCAAAAAAAAACAAGCACGAATTGTTTACGATGATCCTTGGTTTTGGACAATTTTTGAAAACAAGCGAACAAAACTATCAAACAATGATGAGAGACGTATGCGTGTTAGCCGAAATATGTATCGTAAGCGAATGCACCTCCACGCAACAATAGAAATGAAATTAAAAGATAATTTAAAAAAACAAAATGAATTAATGAATAAACAAATGCAAAAATTGCAAGATTTTACGATTCAAAGCGGACTTAATGTCCCTTTTTGGTCATCCACCGAACCGCCTTTATTGTCTGAATCTATCGCAGATTTAATGAATGCCCAAACCGCAGTAAATGTGGCAGAATTTGTATTAAACAATGAAGATGAAGAGGACGCGGTGGATGCTGAGGAAGAAAACGAAGAAGAAATATTGAACAACGCCTACCAAACTGCATCACATTCGGCCGAACAAGTATTATGTGATGATGATGATGATGATGATGACAACGACGATGAGCTATCGTTATCATTTTATCCTCAATATATGCCGTTCATGATGCCATCCTTTATCGTTGTTGCGCAGCTTCCGCAGCTTCCTCCTCCTATTTATTATAATCCATACATGCTTTATTAATCAAAAAATACAAAAAAAAATACAAAAAAATTAGTTTTAGTTTAGTTTAGTTTTTTTTTATGTATATAATTGTAATATTTAACAAAAATTGAAATGCTTTTTTATAATAATGAATTAACCAAACCAAACCAAACCAAACCAAACCAAACCAAACCAAACCCAAGCAAAATGTTTTGCAAAGTATGCAAAGATGCCGGTAAAAGCGAAAAAATATTTAAATCACATTATGTGCGTGATGTGCCTGGACCAAATGGGAAAGTGGTGTGTCCGACACTATTAAATCAAATTTGCAAGAAGTGCAATAACAAAGGACATACCGCATCATATTGCACTATGTCTAAGAAAGAAAATACAAATACTCCAACTCCTACCAATGGTCAAAGAAGAACTACAACAACAACCACCCAAGAATTAAAAAAACAGAAAGGTAATAATGAAAAGCAATCGCCACCACCGCCACCACCGCCACCACCGCCACCGCCATATGTTCAACATAAATCCCAGTTAGTAAACTGGGCAGGAATTGTATCGGGAAAGGATAATACTTCATACAATCAAATCACTATTAAAACAACAAATGATGATGTTAGTAAGTTTGTTGATGAAGACAACGATGAGTTTGATATTGAAGAGTTAAAAGAAGCATTTAACCATATGATTCCTCCACCAATTTCGGCCAATACAAATAAAAAAAACGAACGTCCAGATTCTCCGACACCATCTCCGATTTCATCTCGTCCAACATCTCGTCCGACATCTCGACCGACATCTCGTCCAGCCTCTCCGTTACCAATTGTATTTGAAGAAGAAACAGAAACAAAATACATTCCACAACCAATTACATCTTGGTTTGATACACCTTTATAATATGAAAAATAAAAAAATAAAAAAATAAAAAAATAAAAAAATAAAAAAATAAAAAATAAAAAAATAAAAAAATAAAAAATTAAAAATAAAAAAATTAAAAATAAAAAAATAAAAAAATAAAAAAATAAAAATTAAAAATAAAAAAAACGGTTAAGAGAGATAGAATTAAGGAGTTTTTTTATTTTATTATTTATAAATAATTCGTTTAAAATTTATTTTTTTAATAATTATAAAGTAAAAGAGAATAATAAAGAATATAATAATAAAATAATTAAAATACTCTTTGTAGCTCAGTTGGTAGAGCGTCGGTCTGTAGATGATATTTGTTTATAAAATAAAATAAAATAAAATAAAATAAACAATAACAAATAACCGCTGGTCCCTGGTTCAATTCCAGGCGAAGAGAAAATTTCATTTTTTATTTTATTAAAAAAAAAATAAAATAAAAATAAATAAAATAGTTATCGCAATTATTATATGTCGGAAGAAAAACAAAAAATCGCAACTTGGAACAAATTACATGAAAATCCTGAATGGTATATTACAGTTTAAATAATTTATAATATAAAAAATGGGAAAATGTAAAAGTATAATTATTACCTATAATTTGCGTCATATTTGGGATATCCTAACTTTGCATTTTTTTCATCTTCTGTGATTAATGCAATATAAGCTTTACTATTTAAATTTGCGTCTATATCATCTTTCATTTTTCTGGCTTTATTCAGTTGGTCATTAGTTAATATTAATCCTTTGTTGGTAACAGTCCACGTATATAAATCGTTAAATAATTCACTTAATCTTTTAATCTCAGGATAGTCCTTTTTGTGAAACCAATAAAAATATTCGCACCCACCCATACCTACATCACATTCGGTGTCTTCATACTTGGCATCAAGCACTTTATTAAATAATTTCATTAACGGGTTATAATTATCCCGTAAATTTTTTAATTTATCTGTGCTAAACCAATTACCCCCTTTTATTATTCGCCGTTTATTATGTTTAATATTTTTTTTTGTAAGTTTTCGCCGTTTATTATTTTGTTTTTTACTGTATTTTCGTGATTTATTATTTTTTTTTGAATAAATTCTTTTTCTAAAAGAACGCATTATATATATATATATATATTATTAGGGGAGAGAATAATTAATTTATATAATAATCTCTCCATGTGTAAATATAATTTCAGCAAGAGGTTTTTTTAATAATTCTTTTAATTCTTTTGGGTTATTAAATGAAGATAAATGAATATCAAATAATAAATTATTATTTAATCCAGATAAAGTATCAAGAATAAAATAAATTAAATCCACACATTTTTTTTGATTTTTGATATAAAATGTATATTTATTATTTTCTAAATCAAAATAGAAGAACTTTTGGTTAATATTATGTATTACAGTAAGGTGTTTTTGTGAATATGCTAACACAGATGGTAATTTTAAACTCATAATTGGCATATTATTATTATTATTAATTTCATCGTATTGTTGTAATAATTGTTCTTCTTCTGTTTTTTCTTCTACAATTGTTGGAAAAATAGTAATAGATTTAGTCAGACTATGCATCATGATAATTGATGAAGAGGTATAGTGTTTAATATTTTTGGTATAATAATATTAAACATTATACCAAAAATATTTCTTTCAATTTTAATAAATAAATAAATAAATAAATAAATAAATAAATAAATA
>Ga0209335_10001702_pt1 | contig 24915 bp, 18 predicted proteins | sample COG_09_FD_184753 | JGI IMG/M metagenome (GOLD analysis project Ga0209335, IMG submission 184753) | Pelagic Microbial community sample from North Sea - COGITO 998_met_09 (SPAdes) (version 2) | ecosystem: Environmental > Aquatic > Marine > Neritic zone/Coastal water | place: Helgoland, sampling...
CTCTCTCTCTCGTTTTGTATGCACGCGTGCGCATGGTATATTATTATTTCTTCATTTTTTTTATGGCGTTCTCTTCGTCGTCGTCTATGTCGTCTCGAATGGTGTCCATCGTCGGGAGGCGGAAGCGATTGGCGCTGATGACCATGGTCGCGGCTCTTCGGAAGGAAGGATGGCGGTTTCGGAGGGAGGACGGGCTGCCGTCTCGAGAGAGGGAGGATTCGCGGGATAAAGAGAGGCGGCTTCTGTCTTCGTTGTGAGAGGCGCGACGGGAGGCGATGACGGCTTCCGAGGCGGCTTCGAACGCGTGGGAGATGGAGGAGGAGACGGAGTCGACGGAGACTCTCCGATGGTGGTGACCCGGAGACTCTGCTCCAGAGGGTGAGGCAGATGGTTGCACGTCCGCTAAAGCTTTCGTCGCTTTTTCTGAATCCGCGAGCGCTTTTGCCGCCAACAGCGCTTTGTGCGTTTCTTCGGCGGCTTGCGCCATGGCTTCTTCGTCCGTGACGCCCGGGAAGAGCGAAAGCGGTACGCACCGCGTGAGCGCGCCGACTGGTAAGATGATGACACCTAAAACAATCGATGTGATCCACTCTTTCGTGGTCAAGTTGACGAAACCGATGGCTGGTCCTACGACGGTGGAGCCGACGACTTCGATGAACAGCACCTGAACGCCGACGGTTAAAAGAATAATGGTACAGAACAAACCGGATTTGTGAATGTCTTCGAACACGTTGAAATCGCTGATTCGTCTCGAGTTGACTTCCGAGAACACTTGCATAAATACAAAGGCGTTGAAGATGAACCCGTTCAACTCGAGCGTTCGGTGGTGGCAATCTTCGTGGCCGTCGATAATAGGGCATTCGATGCCCATGATGGAAGTCCCGGCGAACATCAACGTGATGCACACGATGAGTTGGTACGTGCTCACCCCGATAATGTTTCGCCACATCTGTTTATTCACCAACGGAGCCGTTCGACCGAACGGTTGTCGGTCCATCAAGCGATCTGAAGGAGGTTCCGTGGCTAACGCTAAAGCGCCCATAGAGTCCATGATCATGTTCACCCAAAGTAAAGGAACGGCGCCGAGGGGTAACTCTTCGATCCCGGCGCACGCGGCGATGAGATTCAAACTCACCGCGACGACGTTCACGACCAACTGAAATTGCAAAAATTTACGGATGGACTGATAGACGTTGCGTCCCCATAAAACAGCTTTGGCCATAGATTTGATGTTATCGTCCATGATGACGATATCACACGCCTCTTTCGCGATTTCCGTGCCGGCGATGCCCAAGGCGAAACCGACGTCGGCGTCTTTCAAAGCCGGCGCGTCGTTCGTGCCGTCGCCGGTTACCGAAACAACCTCACCGAGTTCTCTCTGCAAGTTGCACAAGACCAACTTGTCCGTCGGCGACGAGCGCGCCAAGACGCGTATTTTCATAGCCACCGATTCTTGCTCCGCTCGAGACATTTTTCTAAAGACCGGGCCTTCTAAAATCGTCGCACCTTTTTCTTCTTCGTTCGGATCAAATATGCCAGCCTCAATCGCAATGGCTCGCGCCGTGACCGCGTTATCGCCGGTGACCATGCGAACTGTCACACCCGCGCCTCGCAAAAGCCGAACGGCTTCGGCCGTTTCCACTCGAATCGGATCTTTAATACCGACGATACCAAGCAGCGTCAAATTTTCCTCCCGCGGCTTTTCGGGATCCAACTTGCTTGGGTCCACGTTCAAATCGACGTACGCGATGGCTAACGTGCGTAAGCCACGCTCGGCCATGCGTTGAATGGCATCGTTCGCATCCTTTATGTCTTCTTTAGAAAATGAATCGACAGACCCATCTAGTTTGGCGACTTTCGAGCACAACTCGACTAAAACTTCCGAAGCGCCTTTGACGTGCATTCTTGTCGTGCCCGAAGTCGTACCCGCGATGGCTGTAGACATTCGCTTTCGCGCGGACGTAAAGTGGTATCTTTGTTTGACCGGTTTAGATTCGCGCAATTGATGGTATCGAAACCCGCCGTTATCATTTTTACCTCCGAAATCTTCCACCATTTGTAACAACGCGCACTCGGTTTTTGAGCCGATGTGTTCCATTCCGCCTTCTTTATGCGACAAGTTCGCGTCCGAATTAATCGCGCACGATTCGCTCAAAAGTTCCTGGAACGATTTTGAAATCGTGCTCAATTTTTCCTCGTCCACCATGCTTTCGAAAAAGGTTCTCCCCAACCACGCCTCGGTAACTGTCATTCGATTTTGCGTGAGTGTGCCCGTCTTGTCCGCGTTTAATTGCGTCGCCGAACCCATCGTTTCGCACGCCTCTAATCGTCTCACCAAGTTTTGGTCTTTCATCATCTGCTTCATCGCAAACGCCAACCCGAGGGTAATCGCCAACGGTAAACCTTCTGGAATAGCCACGACGACGATAGTCACCGAATTAATTAAAAAATTTAAAACCTTCAAACCGTCCCAACTGCCGGATTCCACGCTCTCCGCGATCCACCGTATAAACGACGCCAAAAACGTCAAAATAGCCGCTCCTATCCCGAAGTTTCCGACTCGCACGACTAACGCGTCCAGTCGTTCCTGCAACGGCGTCGATTGCGGCTCCACGATCAACGTCTTCAAAATGGCCCCCCACTGCGAATGCCCTCCGACCGCGACGACGACGCACCTCCCGCTCCCTTCCGAGACGCTCGTCCCGGACAACAAAAACGGATCTTTCTCCAAATTCTTCCCAATATCGATCGGTTCTCCCGTCATCGCCGCCTCGTTCGTTTTCAACTTGCTCCCTTCCAAATACACGCAATCCGCCGGAATTTTATCCCCCGCGGTCAACTCCAACACGTCGCCCACCAACACCTCCCCGGCTGGGATCTGCTCCACCTCTCCATCGATAACCGTCTTGACGTTATAATTATCCTTCACTGAATTCAACTGTCGAAATTTCTTCTCCTTGGCGTAATCGATGTACGCTTGTAAAAACACCACCACCATGACGACAATCACAATCGCGATGCCTTCCAAGTACCCGTACTCGTCCCTGTGTTCTTTCATTCCTGCCCCGATGGCTAAGGACACCACCGCGGCGGCGATTAAGATCCTCACCGTAAAATCTTCCAGAGCAATCACGCATAACTGTAAAAACGTTTTCGGCGGTGGGTATTCGAACTCGTTCTTCCCGAACTTTACTTCTCTTTCCTGTCTTTTTCCACCTTCAGACGACGAGGACCGTTGCACTCGCGTGAGTCCGGATTTTGGATTGGATTCCAACGATTCCGCTAACGCGTGTGGGCCACCACATCGCGTTTTCAAGAACGCGTAGTCGCGGTCCGTGATCACTCGCTCGAGTTCCGAGGACGTGATTGTGTGTTCCTCTCCGTCTTCTTCCTTCTTCTTCTTCTCGCTCATTATTATTCTTCGTCTCCTCCTCTTCGTGCTTCTGGAGAAAAAGTCGTCGCTTTTTTTTATTCCTTTTTGGCCTCTTCTGGAGCAGTTTAGGGTGTTGGTGTTTTTTTTTTCTCTGGTGTTTTTTCTCGGCACAGACCAACGCAGAGAAGAAGACTTAAAAGAAGAGGACGAGAAGAAAGACAAAAGGGCTTTGCTGCTGTCGTTGGTTTTCGACGAGAACAACATGATAAAGGAAGTCTTCTTCGTCTCTTCGAGGAGATCTTCGTCTTTTTGCGCGTTGTGGTCTTAAACGCTCTCTCTTCTTTGTGAAATGTTAGAAACACTCGATGATGGAATAAATGTGACTCGTATTTTAAAAAGGTCCAGCGCGATAAAAATGAAGAGGTTTTTGAGGTTTTTGGAGCGTCGAATTTGCCCTCACAAGAAATTACGAAAGAGAATGTGATACATTTACTTTACCGCACACACACATACAAAAACACACGCTTACGCACAGAAACCACCGCGTTTTATTGTTGAAAATGACGACGACGACGACGACGACGAGGCGTTTTTCATCTTCATCATCCCTGGTATCATCTATTCGCGAGAACAATAAGATCAAATATTCGAATAAAAAAATTGGAATTCCAAAGACGAGAAAAAGACCCCGACGGGGAGGAACGAGTCACGTGATGACGGTTTTCGCGTTCGCCTACGACGACGTGTTTTCCATCGTCAAAAGACCGTACGCGACTCGAGAACCGATGTCGAGCGAAGACGAACAGATTTGGCAAAAAAACGAGGAGAAAATCATCGAATTCGTTAGAGAGTTTCACGAGGAAGTTTTAGAAGCAGAGGAGAAGCTGTCGCGAACGAAAGCGGAGACTTTAGTCGTAAAAGCGCACTCGTCCGCGATATGCTGCGCGTTCGGTCGAAAGAGAAACGATGATGAAGAGTATTTACTCGCGGTGGCAATCATCTCGACGGATTGCGCGACGGTTGGGATCGTCGAGTCTGTGATGGTAAATGCGAGCGCGTGCGGGAACGATCTTTTGTACGTCGAGAACGTGAAACGATTCGCGGTGCAATCCGTGTGCGAAAGGTTGTACAACGGGGACCACATTTGCGACGTCGGCGCGAGGGTGAAATACGAAGACGCGATGTTGTTCGCGCTGTGCGATTTTGACGACGAGAGGGACGGGGCGAAATATCAGAGGTTTCAAAATGGGAGCGGAAAAGGCGGCGGCGAGTTAAAGCTGGAGATGATGGACCACGTGAACGAGGACGGATTGAGAGAAATGTTAGACGCACAAAAATAGAAGGAACTAGACGACTTTAATTATAAAAGAATACTGTTTTACTACTACTTGGTAATCTCCTCTTTCAAAGACCCGTCGGCAGCCATTTCTAACACGATGTCGCACCCACCCAATAACTCTTTCTTATAATACAGCTGCGGGAACGTCGGCCAATCGCTGTACGCTTTCATCCCTTGTCTAATCTCCTCGTCTTTTAAAATGTCAAACGTATCGTACTCTACGCCGGTTTCTCGCAACGCTGAAACAACTTTCGAGCTAAAGCCGCACTTGGGTTCATCCGGCGACCCTTTCATGAACAGTAATATGTTTTTAGATTCCGCCAATATCGATTCGATCCTTTTATTCGTCCTTTCCGTCTTTGCTTTCGTCCACGCATCAATCGCTCGTTCGCATTCCGTTTTGAGCGTACCGTCCGCCGCCATTTCTAAAATAATATCGTTCCCTCCGGCTAACTCACCGTTCAAATACAACTGCGGATACGTCGGCCAATCCGAAAATACTTTCAAACCTTGCCGAACGTTCTCGTCGGACAAAATATCGAACGTCCCGTACGCGATCCCGCAGTTCGTCAACGCCTCGCTCGATTTTCTCGAGAATCCGCACTGCGGCGACTCGCGGTTCCCTTTCATGAACAAAACCACCGGTTGTACCGTCGTCAAGTGCACCAATCGTTTCTGTAACTCCTCTTCCGTCTCTTTCCTTCCGTTGTTGTTGTTGTTATTACTATTCGTCGTCTCTTTTTCCTTGCTCGCTTTCATCACCGTCGTCTTATTCGTTGCCTTAAATTTTCCTTCATCTTCAACGCTTTTCGCGTTGGAAAAACAGTGCATCTTCACCGCTCGCGTTAACTGCCCGACATCCGCGCCTTCGATCGTTTTCACCACCTCACCACTTTTCACGATCACAAACGTCGGCACGGAGGTCACCTCGTACTTTTCCGCGGACTCTTCCAGCACTTCCGCGTCGCAATACGCGAACGCGTTGGAATTTTCAACTTCGCCTGCCAACGCTTCCATCGCGTCGTTCATCGCTTTACACGGCGCGCACCATTCCGCGCCGAAGTGCACGACAACGAGTGGCGAGCTCTCGACGAGCACGGAGAGAGTGTGGTCGTCCGGGATGGTTTTGAGGAGAGTATAATTACCGACTGGAGGAGGAGACATACTCGTTGTTTTTGTTGTTTGTGTGTGTTGTTGTTTGATGAGAGAGAGAGCGTTGAACTTGTCCGGACTATTGAGATAGTATTACAAATTATTCAATCGTCGCTAAAATCGCTCCGCGAGATGCTACTCTATTACTATTATTATTATTATATTATTACTACTATTATTATGTGATGTTCTTCCTCTTGAAGTGGGTCCCTCGCCCTCGACCGTCCGGATGCCACGCTCCGGCTTCGCCGCCGTTCCACGTCGGGAATTGTCTTCGATTTCTGTTCCAATCTGTCGTAATAATCGTAGCGTCGTCGTCGTCTTTGTTGTGGATTTTTTGTCGGTCTGCGAATATGTACGCGTTTTGAAAGCCGCCGGTTTCTTGCACCTCGATGCGTTCGAGTTTCTTGTTCACGCCGACGTCTTCGACCGAGCGGCACAACGTCTCCGCCCATAAGTTGAATTTCGGCTCTAACGTTTGTCTCGGCGGGCCAATCCACGTGTTTTTCTTCCATTTGCCTTTCGCGCAAACGTCTCTGGTTTTTACGTAAAATCTTTGGCTTCCAAACGGTCCGAAATAGTCCGTCGGTGGATCTAGATAATCGCTATATTGGTGGACGATGGCCCAATTCGGAAGACAACACGGTTTCAATATCAGTTTTATAGCGTTCGCGTTCGCGTTGAATAACTCGCAGGCTTTAAAACTTAACGTGCCACACAAGTGAATGCCTAAGATGACAATTGGAGATTTCAATTGCCGCGTTTCTCCAAACACGTGAATCGACATCGATTGTATGCTATCGTAGGCTTTCAAATCGACTTTCCGAATCAGAAGCGGTATCGGGTACTTTGGGGTCCAGCTTCCAATGCCTCCTCCTCCTTCTCCTTCGTCTTCGCCATTCTCGTCGTCGTCGTCTTCTGAACCTATACCAACGATGTGTGCGTTCGACATGCGGTTTTCTTTGGGTTTCGCCCCAAACTGCGGCCACTCTTTATCGATTAAATAAATTTTCCTCACCTTCTCCGGGTCCAACAACTCGCTCAAGAACATGCCCAGGTAACCGAACCCGCTGCACAAATCAACGATGGTAATCCGTCTGCCTTCGTTCTCTGGCTTTTCGAACTCTTTGTCGACAAACTTGAGCATTCTTGCAATTACCGGCGCTGACTCGTTAAACTCTTTCGCGACTCGATCGCCTTTCACCGTTCGCGTCCACACGGACAACGGGAAATCCACTTTCCACTTTTTCACAATCTCAGTCGCTTTATCCACCAAGTCTGGGTACATTTTCCCGACCGGCATGTGCTTCAGCTCGTACTCGATGAATTCCGGCGTGTTTTGCTTGTGTGGATTGAGCCACGCTTTCTTCTTCGTGCTTTTCTTTTCGCCGCCGAAACCGCTCGTCGTGTTCGCGCTGCTAAAGCCGTCGTTGTTCTTGTCTCTCATTCCATTCTTGATGGTTTCCGTGAGAGACGAACTGATATCTTTGGCGCCGATGCATTTATCAAAGCTGTCGTTGCTCGGGAGATTTTCCACGGCATCGTCGAAAGGATCTTTCTCCTTCTCCCGTCTTCCCGGAGAGGAGAACAGAGAGCACTGCCTCTTTGTAGAAGATGTCGCGCCCATATCTAATACACTTTGTTATTTTCCCTAGAAAGAAGTGCAGTCTGAAAACAGTTAAAAACCTCTTATTAATAAATAACATTTTTTATCATCATCAATCCCACGGCTCGCGTTTGAACGCGAATCCGAGCGTTTCGCAATAACTCCTCAGCTTCATCTCGTACTTTTGAATTACCAATCCTCGCTTTTTACACCTCTCTTTGCACTCGAAGACTTCCTCGAAGAATTTCGGGTCGAGCGCTGCGAGCTCGGCTTTGAGCTTTTGGTTTTCCCGCTCGTATTTTAGAAGCGTTTCGGCAATTTCGAGCGTTTCGAGTTGTTGTTGCTTTTCCGCGTTATGAAACGCTTCTTCTTTGCTGTGCACGGATGATTGGACGGTTTCGAGTTCCTCTTGAATTCGTTTGGTTTCCACGCGGCTCGATTCGAGTTCTTTTTCTCGGACGACGAGGTGAGAGGAGAGGTCTAACTTTTCTTTTTGCGCGAGCGCGGCTTGCTTTTCGAATTTTTCGATATCGAGTTCTAAACGCTCGATTTCCTCGGCACTCGATTTCGTTTCTTTGTCGAGAGCGAGTTGTAGCTTTTTTGTTCGTTCGGTCGCGCGGTCGAGTTCGACTTTCAACGTTTCGTGTTCGTACAAATCCACCGTTCGCTGCAATTGGTCTTGAAGCTTTTCGATTTGGAATCTCAAATCGGTCGTTTCCTTCTGCAATCTCGTGTTCTTTTCCATGGCTTTACTCGCTTTTTGTTTCATTTTCTCCAACGATTGCGTGGTTTCTGAGAGTTCCTCGCGACTGTCGTCTCGTTCGCGTTCGAGTTGGCGCACTTTCTGTCGCAAAGAAGACACCGCTTCGCGCATCAATCGTTTATCTCGTTCTTCTTTTTCCTCCGCATCGCGTCGAATGTGTTCTACGGTTTCTTCTCCTATGCGCTTAGACTTTTCAACGGTACGTTGAAGCCGTTTCGTTTCGTCCTTTAGTTCGTCGCGCTCTTTCACGGTTTTCGAAAGCACTCTCGATTGCGCCTCGCACTTCGCGGAACAGGCGTCGTACTGCGCGCTCTTCACCGACAAGTCTCTTCTCAACTGGTCCATGGCGATTTTAAACTGCGCGCGAGCGTCCCATCTGTTTAATGTTTCTTCTCTCGTTAGCGCCATGGCGTTTTCGTTCTGGTCATCTTCGTATCCGAGAATGCGTTTCGTTTTCTCAACCGTTTGCGGCGGCGGCATTCTACTTTTACCGCTCCCTAATCGATACGCGCTCCCTTTCTTTGCCGGCGAGGATGGCGACACCGATGTTCCGACGAGAGACGTGAACGAGGACGTTGGTGGTTGCATCATTAAACGCTCGTTTAATACCATCTGTCGACTTTCCATCTCTTCGTTTCTTTCTCTTTCCTTCGCCAACATCTTTTGCAACTTTCGAATTTCTCTCCTGCTTTCTTCCAAATTATCCGAAAGCGCGTCCGACTGCGTCTCCAACGCCAACGCGCGATGCTGTGCTCTTCGCAACGCTTCTTCGTGTTGTTCTTTTTCGTACAAGTCCGCCTCGCGCTTCTTCGCGTTCACGATCGCCCTCTTCTCCTTCCTCGGCGTGCTAAAAAAATGTTCCCCTTCGATCATCTGGTCGTCGTCGTCGCCGCCACCGGTATCTTCGTCCTCCTCGTTCGCGCGAGCGAGTCGAAACATCTTCTTCATCTTCGCATCATCATCATCATCATCCAACAAAAGTGGTAATAAATGTCCATCTCTTTTCCTCGCATCACCTTTTTCCAGCATCTCGATGCGTTTCACGAACTCCATCTCCACCTCTCGCATCTCTTTGGACAGGATTAAAAACTCGCGCTTTTGCTCCTCGACCTTTTCTTTCAACAGTTCGTTCTCTCGCTCTTTCCTCGAATACTCATAATCTTCATCGTTTCTCTTTTCAGCAGTCACCAAAGCCCTTTCTAACGCGACTTGTAAAATCTTGCACAAATGCATCATCAAAACGACATTCTCCTGGTCCGAGACGTTCGCATCCGCGCGTATTTCGCACCTTAACACTCGTTTCGCGAGCGCATCGATTGGATGATTTCGGGACCACATCGGGGAGAAATTATTCAAAAATTTCGGAATCGCCTTCGTGTCTTCGTTCGAAACGTACTCGTCGTCATCATCGATTGTGGGGTAAAAAAGATGATCCGCTAACGCTACCATTCCGTCGACGTCAAAGTCCAACACGTCGTCCCAGGGCATCTTTTCTTTTTTTAAAGGTTTTGATGCGAGCATCATCTCTCTCTCTGAGGTCTCTTTCTGGGGGAGTCTTAGGGGAGTTTTTAAGGTGAAATGCACCAGAATAACTCCGACGCGGAGATGACGACGCAGGAGGAGGAGGAGGAGGAGGAAAGTTTGACGTTGAAGAGGACCAAAAAGATAAAGATAAAGAGGACGTTCGATTTCTCGAAATATAAAACGCGCAAGATTGCGCTCGAACTCGCGTATTGCGGTGCAAACCATTTCGGGTTTTCCAGTCAAGGCTGCGTGCAAGCCTCCTCCGAGAACACTACGAATGCGAAGAACAACAGTCACATTCGAACGATCGAAGGCGCTTTGTTCGAGGCTTTGAAAAAATGCAGACTGGTGGACCCATCGAAGGAGATTTTCGGGGAACCGTCCGTGGATTACAGTCGGTGTGGGCGGACCGACCGAGGGGTGAGTTCGATTGGGAACGTGGTGAGTTTGAACGTGAGGTGTAAAGGGGTTGGCGGCGGCGGCGGCGGAGAAGACGAAGAAGACGACGAAGACGGTGAAAACGGAGAGGAGATTGATTACGTCGGTAATCTGAATCGAGCGTTGCCGGACGACGTGAGAGCGTTGTGTTGGTACGCGGTGCCTGATGGATTCAGTTCGAGGTTTAATTGTACGAGTAGGCGGTACGAGTATCATTTCACGAGAGTCGTGCGACAAAATCTCGTACCGCCGCCGCGAGGAGGAGAAGAGGCTGGAAAATGTGAGCCGAAGGAGATTCTCGACGTGGAGAGGATGCGAGAGGCGTGCGAGAAGTTGGTCGGAACGCACGATTTTAGAAATTTTTGCAAGATGAACGTGAAGGATTGTCGCGATTACACGAGGCACATAAAAGAGTGTCGCATAGAAAAGAAGAATACGGAACGGACTACCGGTGCGCTTTTGCGCGAGACGGATTGGGTCTTGATCATCGAAGGAAGTTCGTTTTTGTGGCACATGGTGCGTTGCATCGCGGCGGTGCTTTTCCAAGTTGGTTTGCGAGCGGATGCGCCGGACATTATCGACGAGCTTCTCGATTTAACGAAAACGCCGCGAAAACCGTTATACGCGATGGCGCCAGAACATTCGCTCGTTTTAGTCGGGTGCGAGTACGACGACTCTGTCATAAATCCTGGCAAGAGAAGAGTATCAGAGGAGGCTCGGCAAGGCTTGGAAATGCACGCGTTGGCGGCGGCGAGGATGCATCGATTGAAAGCGAGCTTGTGGGAGGAAATCGGAGGAAGGGCGCACTCGCCGGTGAAGGAAGATGCCGATACTCCTTCTCATAACGTTAAGCGAAGCCGCGAATTAACCAGAGGCTTACTCTCATCGACCAACTACGGCACAGCAGCTGGTGAACCGAAAGGCGAGCCGGTGAGCTTAAAGAAACGCTCGACGGAGAAGACGTACGATGAAAGAATAGCAGACCTGAACGCGAAAAACGAGCGCAAGAAAACTACTGAGGCCAGATGACGCTAATAAATACGCCGCAGCTACTAGCATATAAATAAAATATATTACAACACGTTTGCGCAAATACTATACAAAACGAACATCTCCCCACTGCTCTTCTTCTTTCACCGCGACGGCTCTGGCGCGAGAAGCGCCTCCGGCGCCGCTCGCTTCACGCGTTTCCTTAACTTCCCGTCGCCGTCCACCCGTTTCCGTCCGCTCTCTGATTGCGCCAGCATCACCAGCACTCTCTTCGCCCCCAATTTGACGTCCTCGTCCGTCTCCTTCTCTTTCAATTCGCACAAATTCAAAACCACCTCTAACATGCCTTTCTCCACGCACTTCTTTGCCGTATTGTACGTACTATCAGGAAACGTACTCAACACCCACTCGCTTCTCCACAAGCCTCGTTTGCGCATGAAATTGCTCTCGTGTTCCACCATGTACACCGCGGAGTTTATCATCCCGTCCGAGACGATTGGAAACGAGTAATACCCGATGTATATCGATGCGAACGCGGAGGAGAACGCGAGCAATCGGTTCCTCGTTTTCGATTGCGCGGAGGACATGGGGAACTGCGAGACGAGGAGTTCTTTATGGTACGCATCATTGTTCATCGTTCTCCTTCGAAAAACACGCGCACTTCGAACGCAACGACCTGAGACATCAAAGCCACCTTTTCCTCCTCCTCTTTTCGCGAGGAAGAGGAGGAGAGACATGTGATGCGCGCGAGTTGAAAGCGCAGTTTTCGTGTGAGGAATGCGGTCACATTTCCCCCAGATACAATACCTCACTTTGCAATAAACACTTTACGAGAACGATGACGAGTTCGTTCGCGAAATCGAAGCGCGCGCTTCTACTTTTGCTGGTATATTCCGCCTTTATTTTTTCCGCCTCTTCTTCTTCGTCTTCGTCTTCTTCTGTTCGACTCTCGACCGCAACATCCCGGGAAGGAATGTTCGGAAAAACGTTCAAGTGGGAAACTTGCGAAGACGATGCAAAAAAAGACGACGACATCGAAGATAAAGAAGGAAAAGACATCGACTTAACCTCGGTCGCGTTAAACCCAGACCCGGTGAGAACCGGCGGCACCGCAAAGTTTATTCTCAGAGGGAACGTAATGGCAGATTCCATTCCGACGACGTCCGTGATTGACGTGCAGATTTTGTACCAAGGCGTGCCTTTGTACACGGATACCTTGTCCTTGTGCGAAACGATACGCGCGGACGAAACAGATCCTTCGCAGCCGACGAAATGTCCGATAGAGAGAAAAACGAATGATGATGATGCGAATGCGACGACAGTGGTGACAATGGAGTACGACGCGGCGGTTCCGGAGTTAGCGCCGAGCGGCGAGTTTGAAGCGCGGTTGGTCGGGAAGAGGACGGAAGCGGCGACGAGAGGGGAGGTGTTTTGCGTGAAGGCGACGTTAAGAGTGAAAGGTCCGTTTTGAGAAAAGAAGAACGAATCATCATCACGGAGAAAGTAGCAAAAGTACTCGGAAGGATGCGGAGGAGGAGGAGGGAGAGAGTGTGGTGCGTAGAATTTTGTATATAATAAAGCGTTCGATTGAATACTAGTCGACGTATAGAACGAATGAAGTCTTAAGTCACTTCCAGAACAACAACTCCGAGAAAACAACTCCGAGAACCACTTCCCCCCCCCTGTATTCGTATTCTCTCTCGCAAAAGTGTACACGTTTCGCCCGAAATACGAACTCTATTTTACGCGATGCGTTTGTACAGTTTTATAAAATTCAAAGTTGTAACAAACTCCACTTTTCTCTCATCTCATCATCAATCACGCGCGACGAAATGAATGAGAACGAGAACGACGTCGAGAAAAAAAGAATCAAAGCTTTACACTCTGAACTCGAATCGCTGCTTCGTTTGCATGTTCACACCGAGTGGGTGGAGAAGTGTTTTCACGCTTTAAAAGGAGAAGAAGAAGAAGGTATCAAAGACGACGAATGGTTCTTGTCGCGCACGTACGACCAGTTCATGTTCGCGGACGTGAACGTCGCCTGCCACGGCTCCACGGTTTTGGAGAAAGAGGATTTAGAAAACATGCACGAGACGATCGTGAAAGGTCGGTTCGTAATGCAAATAGACGAGCTCGTGGACGTCGGGAAACCGTTTGCAAGTCGGTACGAGAATAGTACTAAAAATGGTCCAAATTTACAGGCGAGGTGTTTAAAAATGAACGCGACGGATGGGAAGCGCAGATACGTGTTGTACGAGTATTCGGCGATACCGCAGTTGGACGCGGTGGAAACAAAGGCGGGGTGTAAAGTCGCCTTGATAGATCCGAAGGTCGTCAATGGGTGTTTGTACGTGGATAAGGAGAGGTTAGTCGTGTTGGGCGGGCAAGTGACGCGGTTGGAAGCGGCGAGACAGAGGATGTTGAAGAAGTGGAGGGAGCCGAATAGGCCGGAGGAGTTGACCGGCGAGAGCGCGAATAGGAGAGAGGCGTGCGAGAAAGTGGCGTGGGGGAGAAGCGGTGGCGCGGCGCAAAATCAGCAGCAACGAGAACAACAAGAACAAGAACAACGACGACGACAGGCGCCGCGAAATCCTCCTCCGCAGCAGCAGCAGCCGCCGCGACGGCATCGTCAACAAGAACAACATCAGCAAAATAGAAACGGAATCATAGAACTAGACTTGGACGATGACGATGACGACGACGCACCGGACGAAATTGAAGTTATTCCAAACACGCAACTTGACGAGGATAGCATGGAAATAGAAGTCGAGGAAGAAGAAGAAGAAGAAGAGGAAGAAGAGGATGTGCAAGTCCCGCCGGGGGAGCGACCTTCGCGTCGCAAACGCGTCATTCTCTCTTCTTCCGAGGACCAAACGCAAACAACGCAAAGTAACAAAAACAACAACAAAACATCCGTCGATGCACCGACCACGGCGACAACAACAAACACCAACTCCACCAATCGAAGTTTATCCGCGTTTACGCAATCCGAGGAGTTCCGCATCGCCGTCGAGGTTCAAAAGAACGCTACCAATGGTCTCTGGTCGTACATATCTTGCATCAAACGCCTTCGCCGAGCTAAAGTTGGTAAACCTGACGATACGCGAACAATCGTGTTCAACTTGCTCGCGTGGATAACCCGCGTCGATTCCATCGCGCTCAAATCGAACGGCAAAGGCGGCTATAAATGGCGCGCAAAAATCCAGCTCCAAGATTCCACCCAATACCTCTCCGTATGGATCAAACACGACCATCTCGACCCGTTCACGGAATGTACCGTGGACCAATACGCGTCACTCTCCGAACCTGAACGCTTAAACGTCCAAAAAACGTTCCAGAAAAACTGCTTCCAATTCTGCGGCGTCGTCTTGGTCGAGGCTTTGAAATACGAGCGAGAAAACGAAGACATCCCGTCCATACTTTCCATCTTACACGACGGGAAGTTGAAGAAGAATCTGTTGACGGCGTTAGAGAACAGATGCGAGAAGACGCCGTTCGTTTAGTTCAGAGACAAAAGTCTTCTTCAAAGTCGACAAGTCGTCGCCAAAAGGCGGATGTAGTAGATACGCGCTTTAATATTCTTTAGGGAACACCAACACCAAACCACTCGATATTCTCTTCAATAAAAAGCTGCGCACAAACACAACAAAACACCATGGTTTCGGTCGGTTCTTCTCTCTTTGAGATTTCCGGTCTTTGGTTCCAGCTCTTCGCCATTCTCCCACTCGCGATTCTTTCTAAAATCAGTCTTCTCGTCGCGTCTCTTTTCATGTGTGTCGTTTCCGGCGTGGACGGAATGGATTCGATTCGACGGATGGTGTTGGACGCGATCGAACGCATCGTCAACCCGAGCGACTCTCGCGCGAGAAATAAGAAGACAACAAAGAAAGGAAAGAGAATAGGTAAAAGTGGGAAACGCGCAGGTGGTGGTAAAAACGGTGGATCGGACGACGAGGACGACGACGGGCCGTTTTTTACCGACCCGTCCATCTTACCCACGCGGTTCAAACACACGTGCAACGGAGACGTGGAGTTACAGTTGCGAAAATACGAACGACACGTCAATTTTAAAAACGAGGTGAATTTCGAGACGATTTTGTGTCGAGCGTGCCCGAACTACGCGAGTGTGAAAGAGAACTACGGCCACGCGTTCCACGGAGTCACGAAAACTGGTCACGTGTTACAATTAGAGCGACCGTCTGGGTGGCAAAAACTCGTCGACGCGATGAAAGCGAGAGGGTTCGAGAGCGATCCGACGACGCCGGTGAAAGAACACATCGCGTTCGTGACCACGTACGCGTTCGATAAAGTGGACACGAGACCGTGGCCGGATGGGAAGATCACTCGGATCGTCGATGTCTCCCAATTTAGCGCGGGAGAGTTGAATTTAGAAGTTTTGGGATTTCTGAGGCAAATGGCAAAGTTCGGAAGCGCGTTTTTATGCGAACGACACGGCAAAGTGTACTTGTGTAAACCAAGCCCGACGTTTAGGTTCGTCTACGCTTTAGTCGCCCCGTTAGCCTCGACGAAAACGTTAGATAACGTGTTCATTTTAGATAGCGTGGAAGAAATGCGCGCTAAGATAAGCGAAGAGATTGATTTGAAGCACGTGCCGAAAGAGTTTGGCGGCGATTGCGAGTGCCCGGGCGGATGTTGGTTCGGGCATCCCAGCGAGAAGGCTTTGAACGCGTTCGCGAGAAAGTTGAACGGGGAAGAGGAGGAGGAAGAAGAAGACGTGGTAAAAGAAAAGGACGACCAAGAGAAAACGACGGAGAATACTAATGGTGCTGCGAAAAACGCATCATCTCTGCCTGGCGTGTAATATTATTGGATTGGATTTCATTTTTTCGCGGCGGTCGGCGGCATCACAAATACTCCTTTCTTCTCCATCTCTCTCTCTTTTTTACTCTTCTCTTCGTACTCTTGAATCTCCTCCGGCGACCACCCGGCGTATACGTCACCATCCGGCGCCTCTTTCGCGACTAAAGCGGCAATCTCGTGCGGTTCCAACCCTTCGAACGGATCCGATTCTTCCTCCTCCTCGTCTTCGAGACTCCCGCCGCGTAAACTATCCGTCCTCGGATCGTACTCTCGATTCCCCACGAACGATCGTCCTTCCAGCGCTCGCGCCATCGCTCTTCTGTTTCTCTTCAACTTCATCTCTCTTTTTTCCGTCTCGTCTTTCTGTTCGAACTGTTCTCGCACTCGATTCGAGGCGATTAACAAGACGCAAAACGCAAAGACGAACCAATACAGTTTGTGCCACCACGGCGTGGGGCCTTCTTGGCGAGGCGAAGAAAGCACCGCGCGCTCCCACGGAAACATCATCCCGGCTAAAGGATTACTCGTGGATTCGTCCCCCGTCTTTTCTCCTCCCTTGTTGACCTCCTTCGTCTTTTTCTCGTCGTCTTTTGCGGCGGAAGAAAACGCGCGTCCTGTTGTTCCTTCAAAGTTTTGCATCATCTCGCGCCTCCATTTTCCCCTAAAACAACTTCCTTCTCGCAAAGCGAGATTTTGAAACGACGAAGAAGCGAAAGAGCTACTAATAATTCTACTGCTATAACTACCACAACTACTACTACCACTCGCTCCTCCCGAGGACATCAGTCTCTGCCTTTTTAAAGCAAACTCGACCACCAAAGATGCGCATTTCTTGCCCCGAGACATGTCTTTCGTTCGTTCGTTCGTTCTCGCGTTTTTTTCCATTTTCCTCGGCGCCACAAAAAAAAAGGTTTAGGGTTCTATTAAAACCCTAAACATTTTTTCTTCCATCTCTCTCTCTTTCCTTTGCCGCGGGGAATAAAATTCTCCCACAAAAAAGTATACACACACACGCGCGTGGTAACCAAGCTTTAACACACGCGGAGGAGCGGAGAGCAGAGAGCAAAGGAGGATGACGATGAGAACAACAACAGAGGATGCGCCTTTGTTGTTGTTAGATACTACTGTGGCGTCTTCTGTTTCGTCGTCGTCGTTCGTTTCGATGATGCGCTTAAGAAATCACAACATTGGAAAGGTCTCCTCTGGCGCCGCGGTTGTTGTGTTCTCGCTTTTGCTCTTCTCAGTACTGGCAGTGACGAAAACGGAGGACCATGAATTGAGCGGCAAAGGAAGACGCGGGCTGGTTATGCTCGGTGGTGGTCACCATACTCACCACAACCACGAAGGATCGTCGGCGTCGTTGACGTCGTCTGTATCGTCTGAGAAGAAACAGAAGACGAGAAAAGGCACGAAAACTCTGCACAAGCAGGAGGAGAAGCCGTCTTCAACGCTGCGCCTCGGGAAGAAGAAGCACAAGCAAACACACAAACGCGAGGAAAATCCAACGTGTCCGCAAACGTACATCCGAATTACGAACACGAACGTGAAAGATAACGGTGAATTTGAGGACGGGAGCGAGTTGGCGTACAAACTGGAATACGAAGAGTCCTCTCGAGAGTGCGAGGAAAAATGCAACGCGGAAGCCGCGTGCGTCGGCTTTGTGGATTACCAGGACACGTACCCAAAGTATTGCGAGTTTAAAACCGCCGTGGATGGGGACGATATGGAAGATTACATCGGGAGAGACTCGTATAAGAAGTTGGAGGTGACGTCTTATTACGTGCCGCATTTCAACAAGTGGGTGCCGGCGCACGAAAGCGACGACGAGGCTGCCGGGTACGAAAAGTTTGTCTACGAAGAATCCGCGGAGGAGTGCGAGGAGATTTGCACGGAATCGGAAACGTGCGAGGCGTACGTGGACTATAAGGAATCAAAGACGCCGTATTGCACGTTCAAGACGAAGGATTACGTACAATCGGTGTTGGATACGCCGGCGAAGGATTTGTACTCGAAGAAGATCTGCGTGCCCGGGCAGCCAGTCGGGAAGGAAGTTTTGGAGGAGTTTGAAGAGAAACCGGAAGAAGAGGAGGAAGAAGAGGAAGATTCATCAGATTCTGAAGAAGAAGAAGATGATGATGATGATGAAGAAGACGAAGACGCGCAACTCGCGGCGATGAAGAAAGAAGCCATCGAGAAGTTTTTGAAACACAAGAAAGAAACGAACGCGTTTAAAGAAGCCATCGCGGCGGCGAAAGCGAAGAACGCGAAGACTGCGAGCAGTTCTTCATCGACGAATGGTGGACACTCGAAGAAGCCAACGTGGGTGAAAGTCGTCGACGACGACGACGAAGAAGACAGCAACGGGGAGAATGAACCAAAAATCAAAGCGGTTTTGAGCGGCAAAAAGAAGAACAAAAACGAACAAGAAGAACAAATCGAGGACCTCTCCTCTTCGAGCAAATCGACAAAAAAATCCGCGCGATTGGCGCAATCCAAACTGACCAACTTCGGCGAAATCGCCAAAGAAAAAGCGAAGAAAGAGGAAGCGCTCGCGTACGCCAAGAAGTTGTTTGAGCACGAGAAGAAAGTCAAAGCTGAGCTCGCGGAGAAGGAAGCGCGAGAGGCGGCGGAGGCGAAAGCCGAGGCGGAACTAGAGGCTAAAAAAGCCGCAATCAAGGCAAAGAAAGAAGCCAAAGCGAAAGCGAAGAAAGAGGCGGAAGATAAAGCCGCGGCGGAGGAAAAAGCCAGATTGGAAGAGGAGGAAAAGAAACGGCTGGAAGAGGAAGAGTACAAGAAAAATTGGGCGTCCAGATGGATGGCGAACATCGAGGCGAGAACGGAAAAATTAGCCGCGAAGAAAGAGGAGAAGAAGATGAAAGAAACCAGCGCGTTAGGCGGTGGATTCAGAAATTTCGTCTCTAAAGTCTTGCCATTACGCACGTGGGAGAAGAGCACGCCGACGGCGTCGACGACGACGAACAACAACGTCGTCGAATCCGCCGCCTCGCAGCCGCAACAATTCCAACAACAGCAAAAGCAGGCTTTCTCGGCCGTCGCCGAGGTTCCGGATGGACGACCAACTCGCGACTTATCCGACGACGTCGCCATGCGAATGTCCAATCCATAAAAAAGGAACAGTATTATTACGTTTTATCTTCGCGAGCGATTGTTTTGTACATGTTATAATAGCCACATATCCGATGTTTAGTTAATACCTTACGATACTTTACGCTTGAATACGAGTTGCATTCCAAAGCGGACAGACAGTTATTTTTCTTCATTCTTTCTCCTCTCTTCTCTCTCTCTCTGCGGCACACGATGCGACTACTCCCTCGCATCAAACAATAACACGCTTAATAATGTTGTCTTCGTCTTCTCGAAAAGAAGAAACAATCATCGAAGACGATGTCCTCGCGGAACAACGACGCGAGTCCGTCGTGTCCACGTTCCTGGCGCAAAAGCGAGCGGATTTGCAAAAGCTGCGAGACTATTCCACCGATTTCCGAGGGCTGAGAGACATCCACTCGGCGAGACTGTTTCCGCTCTCCTCGTCGAACGAGTCCGTTGGCAAGTTTAGCGCGGATCTGGGATTGTTCTTTGACACGTTAGTGTCGATTGGCGTTTTGTGCGTCGTTTTGAGTTGTTTGACGTTGCACGAGATTGCGATTGACGTGGAAAAATCGAAACTCTCCGGCGAGTACAATGTGGAAGTTTTTCGGACGAGTTCGTCGACGTCGTCGTCGTCTTCATCGTCGTCGTACGAGTGTTGGAAAAGCTATTACTCGAACGCGGCGAATTTCGTGCTGCGCACGACGCCCGGGTCCAAGTGCGAAGACGCGAAAGCGAGGAGCTTTTACAACTGCCCGACGACGTGTAAATACACGGCGAGGGACGAGGCGGAGTACGACCAATTTTTTACGGGAACGATGACAGAGAGTGCGGTGTGCGATATGATTTTACCGTGCGAGTTTGTGGACGAGACCGTTACCCCCATGTGTTGCGATGAAAGCGCTTCGCCAGAGCTCGACACGAAACCGTCCTTAGACGTGGGCGTTTTTATCGTCGAAATTTTAGTCGTGTTGGCGTGCACCATTTTTGACGCCGTATATCAAAAAGTGCAATCGGACAAGTTTTTAAAGTACGACATGGAAACGATGACGGTTGGAGATTATTCCGTGTTGGTCAGATTTCTGAATAAAGACGCCACGAGAGAGGAAGTCGGGGAGTTTTTTACCCACTACGGAGAGGTCGCGAATACAGTTTTGATGAAAAACGTTTGCAAGCTCGTGGAATGCGAAAGAGAACTGTGCCGTTTGCGCTTGAGTCGCGCGGAGATAGCGGCGAAGATGAATGCGAAAAAAGAGCCGCAGAAAGGGAGAGCGAAGAATTCTCCTCTAGGAAGATTTCTCTACAGACTGTTGATATTGCGAGGTAGACGAGCGACGGTGGAAAATTTAGTCGCGTTGGACGAGAGAATAGAACAAATGAGGGAGAAAATTCGCGAGATTGAGAAATCGAAAGTTTTAGAGGAAAACACCGGGCAAGCGATCGTTACGTTTAATTACGAGGTGAGCGCGTCGGCGTGCGTAGCTGATCATATTTCAGATGTAGAAGAGTGGTTCGTGCGAAAGCTTCGCAAGGAACCGGATGCGCCAAAGTTTCGAGGAACAACTGCAATTGTCGTCGAAAGAGCGCCGGAACCTTCCGACATTATCTGGAGAAACATGGGATTTAACACCAAAGGTGGTAACGACGATGGGAGTCACAATAGTTTGCTCAGGAATAGACACGTGCACGCGTTCTTCATCATGACTGGAAGTCTCGTTGCGTTTTGCCTCGCGCAATGGTACGCCGAACGGTGGAGGACGCAAATAAGGTTGGACATTCTCAAGAAAACCGCCTTGAGCGGCGGTGAAGTATCAATCTCAGATGCCGACCAGAATGTCTTGCAAGTGCTGAAAATCACGTCCGCGTTGACCATTTCGCTCATCAACGTCATCTTGACGCAAATCGCGAAGGCGGTCAACCACTACGAGCGCTACAAATCGCACTCCATGGCGAACACGATGTTATTGGGAAAATTAGTATTAGTACACGCGTTGAACACCTGTGCGATTCCGATTTTGGTGACGCCGTGTGGTAAGTCTGATGGCGATTGCGAATGGTACACGTCTGGTGGGTTAGTCGACCAAGCGTTTTATTTGCAATTGTTCAACATTTTTACGCCACATTTACTGATTTTAGGGCAATTCATCTTCTCGCCGGGGTACTTTGTGAGAAAATTTCTTGCGCCGTTTGCCAAGACGCAAGCGACGATGGATTATCTGTACTCGCCGCCAGATTTCCCGTTGGCGGAGATGTACGCGCAGTGTTGTAAAACGTTCGCGATGGCAAACTTATACGGTCAAGCGTTACCGATTGGCTATTTATTAGCGGTTGGCGCTTTCATTACGCAATATTGGGCAAACAAGTACACGACGCTACGAATCTCACGTAAACCGCCTAGATTGATGATGTCGTCCACGTATATGGTCTCCAGCGTGATTAAACTCACGACTTTAGCAAACATTTTGTTCGGATATTATTTTTTTTACCGAACAAATACGGATTCAAATTTAGGGACCGCTCGATTGTGGACGCTCTTGGCGATTTGGATCGCCGAGGCGGTCATGCCGACCAGATTCACTTTGGGTGTGGGGAAATACGCGGAACAGTTGAGTGAAGTGGCGAAAGGTAGGAAACAATTTGAGCAACGAGGCACGTTTGGGCAACCGTACGTGTCTCTATTGTGCATGGACGAGCAATCGACGATGTCGATATCCGAGGCGGAGACGAAATCCTCGGCGTCCACGCCACCTGTATCGCCGAGAAAACACTTCTTTCAAAGCGCGTTGGGGAGTTTTGCGTTTTCTCAGCGTCAGCGCCCGTCGTCTGACGAGTGTGACGACCAAAACGAGATGAGAGAGGTGGAAACCATTATTAGCGAAGCCGGCATCGATCTAGAGTCAGAGTTGATGGAAGAAGTTGAACACGTTTCGGAAGATAGCGATAGCGATGAAAAAGAAGAAGAAGAAGAAGAGCGACATGTCGCCTCAGATAGCGTAGAAGAAGGAAAAATAGAAACATCTGAACTGGAAGAACACGAGATACGACACAAACGACCGTCGGCGAGAGCTATTACCACAACCAGTCCCAGCGCCGCATCGGCGGATAAGAAACGTCTCGAAAAGAAACGCCGGGCGATTGCGAAGGTTTTATTGGATATGGAACGCGCCGCGTTATCGCCGCAATACGCCCCGGACGCTTTAGCCGTCATACCAAACTTGTCGCGAGATGACTTCGCGAGATATTTAAATTACCTTAGTTGCATTTCGCGATGTTCGGCGGACACGCTCGCGCATTCGGCTCGATTGGAGATGTATCATCCACCGGTTCCGAACGAGTTAGACGAGACCATCTTGTTCGATCTGTTCGTCAAAGAGTATCAACTATTTAACACCGTGTTGGAATCCAACAACGCGTTACTCCCCGGTCAGCGGCCTTGGTCGAACGCGGTGAAGACGATGAGAGCCGTTCGCGCTCTTCCCGAAATTGATTGGAAAGTAGAGATGCTGCGAAGGTACAAAGAGAGCCAGAAACGCGCCACGCCGAGTTGGAGAGAGTTTGATTGATACTACATATAAATACATACACGCGCAAAAAATACAACTTCCTATAACTGCACCGTCGCATCATTTTATCACGCTATTCATCGGCAAAAACCAACTCTCCGCCTTAGCTCTCGCCGCTTCATTCGCGTCCGCTCTCGCCTTCATCCGCTCTCGACTACAAATAGTCTCCGCTCTTAACACGGAACTCCCGAACACTTTCGGCCGAAACTTTTCCGCCGCTCGCGCGATTCGTGCCTCTCGCTCCTCTTTTTCCTTCGCTTCTTTCGTTTTCATCTCGTACCTGTGCCTCGCAAAATCCATATCGCGTCGCCTTCTCGCCAGCGCTTCCAAAGGCGAACAGATTTTGTGAGAACTTTTACTCTTCATCGCTTCCAACGAAGAATTTCTCTCCCTCTCGGAATTCCTCCTTTTCCTCTCTTCTTCGCGCTCTGAAATTCGTGCCTTCCTCGCTTTTCGGTCTTTCCTCTCCTTTTCTTTCGCCGCCTTCGTTTGCTCCTGCTCTCTCTTCATCCTCGTTTCCTTCTCCTGTTTCGAATTCAATTCTTTTTCCCGGCGCCATTTTAAGACGTCGAGCTTTCGATTTTGATTTTGATTTTGATTATTAAAAGAAGAAGAAGAAGAAGAATGTAACAGAAGTGGTAACACTGGTTTCGACGAGGACGCGATGCGCTGTCGGCGTATGCGTTCGGCGAGCTGGGAGACGTATTCGTCTTCGATCATTTTAGTCTTGTTCAGTAAGCTGTTCAGTAGGGGAAATTTTAACGTTTGGCTGTCACACGAAAGTTTGAAAATTGATACAAAAGCCTTGAGGATGTCGAGAGAGCGCTCGAACATTCTAAAATCTTCTCTCTCAACTGCTACTCTTTTACAACGGTCGCACTGTTACTACTACTACTACTACTACTACACTACTACTCTTTGTTGCCGCCGTCGTCTAAATCGTCTGCAACAATGTCGCCCACGCGACCGAGATCGACGTATTGCGGGGAACGCATTTTCACTTGGTCGAATGTGTCTTTCCAGTGTTTTAAATCCGCTCGTTCTTTAAACTGTTCGACTAACTTTGCGGATATGAACCTTCCGCCGAGGTAATGGCGGCACGAGCTTATGATTTCAGCGAGATGTGAGAGGTCAGAGGAAGCGGCGTCGTGAGCTTTCAGGAAGAGTCGCGCGCGTTGTAGAACGCATTTTTTGGGCGCGGTGAGCGAGACGAGCGCGTCCGGGTGAATGCTGTACTGCGTTGGTCCTTCGTTCACGTCGTCTCCGCTGGGAATATCTACGCTCAATACCGTCGTTCTATCCTTTGTCTTTACCATTCGGATCCTCGACACGGCTTCGAGGACTTGTTTATACGGCTCGCGAGGCTCGCCTTTGAAGGAGAAACCGAACAGAGCGTCGACGACGACGCGATACTCGAGCAGCTTCGGCTTCTCAAAATCCGGTTCCCCATCCCCGTCGACGAGTAAATCTAACTGACCATCTCGTAAAAAACGACATCCCGCGGCTTTACAGGAGTAGTAGAGACCCGTGAAGAGCTTTTCGTTCTTCCAACACCCCCCCGACAACGCCCCCCCAAGCGCACTGTTCAACTTCGGGTGCCAGATGTCCACATCAAACCCTCTCAAGGATAAATGTTTCGCCGCGACTAACCCGTCCCCGCCGTTATTCCCGGGTCCGCACAAGAACAGTATCCTCCTCCTTGGTCTTTCTTCTTCCTCCGCATCCTCCTTCCCTTTAATGAACAACATCTCCGCGTCCAGAACGTCCGCGACTGCCAAACCGGCGAGTTCCATCAGTTGCTCGAGAAACCATCCGTGCTCGGTAAAACGCATCAGAGCGATATCGATTGCCGAGGCCGTCTCCGCGTCCACGTATTTCTTACCCATATTTCGTCTAGTCAAAGTCAAAGTTTTGGACCTCTCGAGCGTCCTCCTCGCATCCTTTTCAGCGCTTTGAGTTGTGACACCTTTTCAGTTATAAGATACGTTTTTCCCCCAGAGTTTCGACTTTTTGCGCGCAAAACGTACGAAGAGAACAACACACTTTTCGCACACGACTCGACGATGAGAGACGCGAGTGAGGACGATTCAGACGACGCGAACGATGGAACCATCGTCGTGGTATTTTAAATGAGAGGGATTCAGAGGTGATAAGAGGAGGCGAGAGAGACGAAACGTCCCCCACATTGCTCCTTGTAGAAGGCCGCGGAAACATCTCAGAGAGAGAGAAAATGTCGGA
>Ga0209335_10001705_pt1 | contig 24908 bp, 27 predicted proteins | sample COG_09_FD_184753 | JGI IMG/M metagenome (GOLD analysis project Ga0209335, IMG submission 184753) | Pelagic Microbial community sample from North Sea - COGITO 998_met_09 (SPAdes) (version 2) | ecosystem: Environmental > Aquatic > Marine > Neritic zone/Coastal water | place: Helgoland, sampling...
GATAATGAGTGTTTATCATGCATAAACTGGTGATGACTTTGTAAGAGAGCTTCTACTTTAGCTACATCTGCCTCGGGCACTTTAAGAGTAACAGCGAAAGAGTTTGGTGTCATATGATCATCAGCGTGTGAATAACCGTGGATAAATAAAGTAAATGTTAAAAGTACTAATATTTTCTTAATCATTATTGATTTCTCCTTTTTTTCACTATTAATATTAATTAATTTTTAGAACTTCAAATGTTGATTTTGCATAGTTGTTATTTAAAGACTAATAGATATTATTTGAAAGTGAATTCAGAAATATTTTTTATAAATAATAAGGGGATATAAATAATGAAAGTATATTTAGCGGGCGAAATTCATAGTAATTGGAGAGAAGAAATAATTCAACTTTCTGAAAAAGAAAAACTAGATATCACTTATACTTCCCCTGTTACTGATCACGAAGCGTCAGATAACTGTGGTGTAGAAATTCTAGGTGTAGAAGAAAAAAATTTTTGGAAAGATAGAAAAGGTGCTGGTATTAATTCCATTCGAACAAAAAAAGCCATTAAAGAAAGTGATGTGATAATTGTTAAGTTTGGTGAAAAATATAAGCAATGGAATGCAGCCTTTGATGCAGGTTATGCTGCAGCACTTAATAAATCTATAATAGTTATTCATAATGAAGATCACCAACATGCTCTTAAAGAAGTAGATGCTTCTGCCGCTGCTGTAGCCTCAGATCAAAAACAAGCTTTTCAAATATTAAAATATATATTAAAAGGAACATTGCGTTAGAAACGTAGTAATAAGATAATTAAGGAATTTGTTCATGAAAAAATATTTTCAAAAACTACACTGGATTTGGAAATTAATAATTGCTTTTGTTATTGGAAATATATTATTTATCTCTTTTATGCTCATGACCATGAAACTTCTTTAATAGCCAGTCTCTTTTACTACTCATGTACGACTCTTGCGAATAACATCTAGAATCTGATTTTGGGTTATTATTTTTTAAATGACGTAGGAATAGCATGATAAAGAGTTTTTGGGGCACATTTACCAACTTTAGTCAGCTTTTTAGGACTTGTGACTTTTGTTTCTTCCTCTGCTCCCACCCCTTTAAGATGAGACTTATAATGAATTTTTCCATCAAGAGATACTTCAGAAATTGTTGTTGCGCTTGTAATAAGAAAATGGTCATCAGCCATTCTTTCAATACCTCTTACTGTAAGGAATTCTCCTGTAAAAATTTTTTTGTGTGAACCGTTAGCTGAAATAACCCGAATAGACTCCTTGCCACAATTTCTATCAGTTGCAACATAACCATCCAAATAAGGGGTGGGCTGATGAACACCTGGAACTTTATTAATTTCATGAACAATTTGGCCATCAGGCTTAACTTCGAGGAATAGAGAAAAATTACGCATGGAAAGTAAGTAATTTCCGTTATCTAAAACACCCACATAATTTGCGTGCGCCCAATCCTCTTTAAGTTCAGATTTATTTTTCACAGCACTTTTGCAAGTCTGGTCAAGGTGTACATATTTTTTTTTTGTTGAAAAATAGTCAGAAGGCCTCCACTCCCAAGTAACTTTATTTTTTGAGTTTTTAATCATGAAACTTGGCTCAGATTTATCTACAAATCCTCTTGCAAAGATAATACTTCCATCTTCAAGTTCTGATGCAGCATGGTCGATATGTTGGTCTTTTACTAAAACGGTATGCTTCTTATCTCTCTTAACATTAACAACGCCAAAGTGTGGGATAAGTACATTGAAGGAATTATCTTGTCTTAATTCAAGGGATGCTCCCTGACAAATCGGCCTTTTAGAATTATGTTTTTTTATATAATCCTCAGGAATATTCCATGACCAAAGTGTATTTCCAGTTTCTGCGTCTATCTCTATAACGCTGGGAGATTTTGATACAGTATCAACTAGAGCAAAAGATTGAATATGCTTGGTTGAAGTATTTATATTTATATCAAATAAATCTGCAGAATTAATTGGTAATGAATATAAAACAAAGAAGTTAAAAAAAACTAATAATTTTAAAGTTTTAATCATATGATTATTCTATCGAATTTATTAATTAAATCTATATATGTTGGGTTACAAAGATTTGATTCTGTATGAATCTTAAAAAAGGAATTTAATAAATCTATTCAGCACACTATATGCACACTAACGATTCAAAAAATGTGTTATTTATGCTAAGCTATAAGAAGTTAACATGAAAATATGTTGATTAAGAACTAGTTTGGCGCACTCGACAGGAATCGAACCTGTGACCCCCAGATTAGGAATCTGGTGCTCTATCCTACTGAGCTACGAGCGCTTGTTTAAAATTAATAAATTTATTTTACTAACTGATTTTTAAATTAGAAGATAAAATATCATTTATATGGAATTGGATGAATTTTTATTTAATAAATCAATAAGCTATTTAGGAAGATATCCTGCTACCAAAAAGAAACTGGCGACACATTTAGAAAAAAAAATAAAAAGTAAAAGGTACTCTTATAAATATAAGGTTAGCGATGAAGAATTAAGGGATGCTATCGAGCAAGTCATTGAAAGACTAGTTGAACTTAAAATTTTAAATGAAAAGCATTATTTAGAATCTTTATTTAATTATTACTGTCGATCGATGTTCTCTATTAATAAAATGAAAAATAAATTTTATGTGCAAGGATTTGAAAAGAATGATGTCGATGAATTTTTAAGTAATGTAATATTTGAAAATCCTGATTTAGAATTTGATTTATTAGTCAATTTTGTAAAAAAAAAGAAACTTAAAATAGATGATGAATTAAACTTTAGGAAAAAATTGTTCCAAGCGGGATTTAATAACGAAAATATAGGTAAGTATTTAAAGAGTTAGTTATTTAGAGTCAGGAGCTTCAATAGTGGTATTATCAGCTTGAGCTGAAGTTTCATCTACTTTTTTGGCTTTTTTAACAATAATTTGTTTTCCTCGATACATACCTGTGCTTAAATCTATGTGATGAGGTCTACGTAATTCGCCTGATTTTTTGTCTTCAATAAACGATTGAGAAATTGCTCGGTCGTGGGACCTTCTCATGTTCCTTCTTGAAGGAGAGACTTTCTGTTTTGGTACTGCCATAATGAAGCGTTAACTTATTAAAAATTTGTTTAAATTACAATAATAATGTATAAAAATTCCTCAATGGCGGAACAACAGTTAGATATCGGACATAAAAGAGTTTGCCCACTTTGTGCAGCTAAATATTATGATTTTCATCAAGATGAGCTTGAATGCCCATCTTGTGGCAAGACTATACAAGCTGTTAATATTAATAAGCCTAAAAGAGGTAGAAGAGCAGGTGTTGTTGCAAATCCAACACAAAACGTCAAAGAAAACGACGAACTTAAGGATTTAATTGAAGAAACACCTAGCGAAGAAGACTCAGAAACAACTCAGGCTGAAGACTTAAACGAAGATATTACAATTGATATATCTGCAAATAAAGAACCAGAAGAAAACTCATAGAGTTATCTATTATTTAATATTTCTAGTATCTTCTCAGAAGCTTCTTCAAATTTAATAGCATATGAAATAGCATATTCTCTTGTGTATCTTTCAAAGGCTACCTGAAACATTTGTCTCTCACTATAAGACTGCTCTGTTTGATCATCTTTTCTGAACAAATCTCTAACAACATCAGATAGGAGTCTGATATCGCCAGAATTAATTTTTTGATCATATTCTTGAGCTCTTCTGCTCCACATCGCTTTCTTAATTTTTGGTTTTTGCTTTAGATTAGAAAGTGTTCTAGCCATAGTTGGCTTGCTTGTAATGTCTCTTAGACCGATAAGTTTTACTTTACTAAATGGAACACGAATTGTTAATTTGTCCTGAAAAAATTGAATAACATATAATTGTTCTTCTACCAAATCATACTGAAACTTTTCAACTGTTAGAATTCTTCCCACACCGTGAGTAGGATAAACAATGTTATCTCCGGCTTTAAATTCTTGAGCTACAATAATTTTTTTTATTTTAGCCGGTTTAGGTATAGGAATTTTTTTTATAATTCTTTTTTTAATTATTTTTTTTACAGCTTTTTTGGTAGTTGTTTTTTTTACAACTTTTGGTTTGGAAGGAGACTTAGGTTTTTTAATTGCAGCTTTTTTAACAACAGATTTTTTTTTAATTGTTTTTTTTGTAACTACTTTTTTGGTTACTGCCTTTTTGGTTACTACTTTTTTCTTTGTTGTTTTTTTTGTTTTTTTAATCATTTATTTCCACCTTTTTCACTAAAATACTTTTCATATTTATTTGGTACATTTTCCCAATCCTTTGCATCTGCTGGAGGCTCTTTTTTTGTTACAATATTTGGCCATAGTTCTGAGTATTTTGTATTTACTTCTAACCATTTATTTGCATCTTCAACTGTGTCAGGAATAATTGCCTCAACTGGACACTCTGGTTCACAAACACCACAATCTATACACTCATCAGGATTAATCACTAGCATATTTTCCCCTTCATAAAAACAATCAACAGGGCACACTTCAACACAATCCATATGCTTACACTTAATACATTTATCATTAACAAGATAAGTCATTAGATCTCTCTTATATTGTTTCTTATACTGATAAAATCCTTATCTTCAATACCTAATAAAGTTGAAATTTTTCTCACTGTAGCGGTTTCTAGTACATCTTCATTGTTATCTATAAGTAATACATGCCAACAAACTTTAATGATATTAATGCGCTCATTGTAAGCTAAAGCATTTTTTAACCTGTATGTAATTTTAGTTAAATCCGTATTGAAAAAGTTTTCTTCTTTTAGTTTAAATAAATCAACAGAAGTTTGATTTTCATCGTAATCAAAGTATTTTTTAAGTAATTCAACAGTAATAGCAATTTCCTCGTCCTTAATAACATGATCTGCAGCAATAATTTCATATATTATTCTCAAAACAGCACTATTAGTAGAGTTGTCAGTCGTTTCTGGTGTCTCTTTTTTAGAGAAGAAATTTTTAAGATCTTTAAACATTAAATTTTGTCAAATCATTGAAAGGGTTATTAAATAGTTTTTTACTTTTTTTCTCCTGTTTTGGATTGAAAACAGCTTTTTTAGTTTTCTTCTTTTCTTTGAAGTTATTTTTATTAATTAGTGGTGCTTTAAATATCATATGATCATTTTCTCCCATAGGAAGAATTTGCATATTTCTTTCAGAGAGTATTGATACTAGCTTATCTTTTTTAATACCAAGAAGATTAGAAAGATCTATAGGTAAAGCATATGGACCTCTACTGTCTCTTTTGAACAAAGTTTTTTCAAATTCATTAAAAACATCAAACCTAATTAAAACATCTAGTTCTTTATAAAAACCAAGATAAGTGAACAAATCTTTATTATTGTTTTTAAAGACTATTGTAGAATTTCCATCGCGAGGTATGTAATCAGATAATTTGTACTTTACCTCATAAAATATACTCCATAAAGCAAATCTGATATTTATTAATTCTGGTCTCAATAACTCTGAATTAAATACTATATTTTTTCCTAGTCTAAAGTTAAGAGCATGAATCTTCTTTCTGTTATTTTCATCAATTTTTTTGAAATCATCTAAAATACCTTTTTTATAAAAATTAAAATTATTTTCTATGAGGGAAAATGCAAATGTTCTTTCATCTGATGTTGTATTTATGTTCTCTAGTTCTATGGATAAGTCTACTCTATTAACAATGGTATTTTGAATCCATTGATGAATTTTGATTTTGATTTTATCAATTTCATTTGTCTGGATAATCTTTTCATCTAGCAATAAATTAAACTGTGGTCTATGTAATGAGTCACCTTTGATAATTTCAGCTATATTATCGTCGCCCCAAGTTATAAACATGCCATCAAATACGCCTCCAGTATTTTCTTTATATGATATTTTTAAACTATCGTCGGGAGCAGCAATAAAGTTTTCTATGTTCATTAAAATCTTAGGTGATATTTGTTCAGTAATAATTTTTTTATAATTTTCATTTAATATCGACTTAAATTTATCATAAAATACTAATCTAAACCCCTCTAATTTTCCAATAATCTCTTTTTTTATTGAAATATATCCACTATCATCAATATTTATGTTCTTTGAACTAAGATTTAAGTTTTGAACAATAGCACTTTGATTTTTATCAACAAACTTTTGTAATAAACTATTGTGTATCTCATCAGAAAGTTTGTTTTCAATTTCTTCAACAACATTTATCCAATTATAATTATTTAACCATTTGTTATGATTAGTTATATAGAGCCAAGTTCTAGTTTCATTTAAATTATATATTAAATCGTTAATTCCGCCTTTGTAGTCCTCTAATTTTTTTATATTAAAACTTAGAAAATTTTCAGTGAGTTTCCAGTTGTTAACAGACAACTCTCCATAAACACTAGCTAGCAAAATTAAATGCTTTTCATCAGATATATTTTGAAAATCTGGAATTCTACAAACGTCCCACAAATTTTTTAGTTGCTCAGGATTCTCTATTGGGTATTTTTTTTTGTAATCACCTAAAAATTTCATTAAAAATTTTTGATCAGCAGCATCTTTTTTTAAAATTAATTTTACATGAGGGGGGTTTTCTCTTAATGACCTAATTAAGTCATAAGGTGTTTTAAAAGAGAGAAGCGGATTTCTCCAAAAGATTTTTTTTACAGGCTCAAATTTATTAAGTTGTATATTGTCTACAGACTCTTTGTTGTTAAATCTAGCATTTAATGTAGATCCAAAAAAACCTGCCTTTGTATATCTACCAGCTCTGCCAGCGATCTGTGCGATTTCTAAATCGTTTAATGGGCGGACATATTTTCCATCGAATTTTTCCAAACTAGTAAAATAAACATGGGTAATGTCCAAATTTAATCCCATACCAATTGCGTCAGTGGCAACGATATAATCCACTTCCCCATCTTCATATAGCTTAACTTGTGCATTTCGTGTTTTGGGACTTAGCGCACCAACTACAAGAGCCACACCTCCTTTAAGCATTCTTATTTGTTCTGCAACTTCATATAAATCTATTAAATTAAATGCAATAATTGCTGATCTAGGTTTGATGTTTTGAATTTTTTTATTAGCTATAAAACTTAATTGAGAAAATCTATTTTTGAATTTAATTTCTGCTTCGGGAATTAATTCATGTATTAAATTTTCCATGACACTGGAACCTAAAAAAATAGTTTTGTGCTCTCCTCTTACGTATAAAAGTTTTTGTGTAAATATATGTCCACGTTCATAGTCTGATGTTAGTTGAATCTCATCCACACAAATAAAATCAAAATTTATTTCTGGCATCGATTCGACAGTACAAAAAAAATATTTTGCATTTTTAGGAATAATTTTTTCTTCGCCGGTAATTAATGCAATTTCATCAACGGAATGTAATTTGCAGGCTTTATCGTAATTTTCTCTTGCTAAAAGGCGTAAAGGGAAACCAAAAGCGCCATTTTTATAAGAAAACATTTGTTCAAACGCATAAAATGTTTTTCCAGTATTGGTTGGACCTAAAATTATTTCTACAAAGCTCATTTTTTTAAAAATACTATAACAAATAAGAGGTTGACATAGTTAAATCTTTTTTTAATCTTTTTATTAGATTGTGAATAATTAATATTCGCACGTTACTAATTAATTAGTAAGATAAATAAGGAGGCTATAATGGCTGCAAAAAAGAAAAAGGCTGCAACTAAGAAAAGAAAAGCGGCACCTAAGAAAAGACCAGCTGCAAAGAAAGCGGCACCTAAGAAGAAAAAAGCTACTAAGAAAAAAGCTGCACCTAAGAAGAAGAAGGCAGCACCTAAGAAGAAAAAAGCTGCACCTAAGAAGAAGAAGGCAGCACCTAAAAAAAGAAAAGCTGCACCTAAGAAGAAGAAAGCAGCTAAGAAAAAAAGAAGATAACTTTTTAAGTTTTAATTCTTTAGAAGTTCACTTAAAAGCGGGTTATAATAACCCGCTTTTTTTATGTTAAACGTATCTCATCTCTCCTTTGCACGTGGTAATAAACTCGTCTTAAAAGATATAAATTTATCTGTAAGTAATTCTGAGGTGCTGTTAATAAAAGGTTCTAATGGAATTGGCAAATCTACCTTCCTTTCCTGCATTGCAGGATTTTTAGAACCACTAGAAGGTACAGTAGAATATTTTTCAAAACCTATTGATCCTACGCTTTCTGCTAAAAATTTTATATTTGTTGGAGAAGAAAACTTTGCTTATGAAGACCTTTCTATTTTAGATAATATTTATTATTGGCTAAGCTTGAATTGCGTTACACCCAATCAAAAATCAATTCATAAGAGTATTGAATATTTATTTGGTCGTATTGATATGAATAAAAAGTTTCATAAGTTTTCTTATGGACAAAAAAGAAAAATGAGAATGTTACTTCTTTTACTGATCAATAAACCAGTATGGATATTAGACGATCCATTTAATGGATTGGATGATGAAACTATTAGTAAGCTAACAAAGATTATATCAATGAAGAGAGATCAACACGGAATAATAATAATGGCAACACATATTATACCTCATATTAGAGACATGAAAGAATTTGAATTATCATGATTAATAATTTTTTATTACTTTTATCTAAGGAATTTAAACTCATGTTAATGAAAAGTACTCAGTCATTTATTTTGTTTTGTTTTATTATCATTGCCTCCTCTATATTTGGATTAGCTTTGCGTTATATTCAGGTTGACAACAAAATTTCTATGACAGTTATCTGGATTTTATTATTTTTAACAGTAATAACAAAAGTTGAAAAAGTGTACTTAGAAGACTTTAGCGATCCAAAAATTCAGCAGTATATGATGTCTCCTATTGCATTAGAATTAATTGTTCTCACTAAAAATTTGATGATTTATTTAAATTTAGTCATTTTCTTCTTAATAACCTCACCTATTGTATTTCTGATACTATCGATTGATTTTGATATTTTTTGGCAAATTAACATTTTGGCGGCTTTATCTCTTTTAAGTTTAGTTTTTATATCTTCCATTACAGCCTCTATTGCAAACTCAAAAAGTAATCGGCTTGCTATAACCAGTGTTGTCACGTTACCTTTATTTATTCCTATTTTAATATTCTCGATTGGTGCAATAGATATGGATTTAGGAAATATAAATTCCTACTTATTCTTTTTGGCATACTTTCTATTAAATCTTGCTTTTTCTCCTTTATTAACTAGTTTTGCTTTAAAAAAATTATCTATGTAAATGATTGTCCTTAATCCAAAAAATATCAGTGATTTTTTAGATCGATATAAAAAAATATTACTTTTTTCATTCCTAGGCCTATTGGTTATTTCTTTGGGGATGATTGTATTTATTGAAAATGACTACTATCAAGGGGTATCTTTTAAAATTATGTTTATTCATGTTCCTGCCGCGTGGTTATCTCTCATGTTTTTTGGTATTATGGGTACAGCTAGTATTATTGGATTAGTGTTTAAATCTCCTACGTCATTTACTATCGCAAGATCTATTTCTCCTATTGGCCTATTGATGAGTTTGACTGTGTTGTTTACTGGATCTATATGGGGATATTTAACTTGGGGAGCATTTTGGGTTTGGGATGCCAGATTAACTTCAATGTTGATATTAACTTTCATTTATTTAGGACATTTTTTAGTCTTAAATTCATTTGAACATTTTCAAAAGTCTGATTTTGCTGCAGCTATCTTGGCTGTTATTGGATTAGTTAATCTTCCGGTAGTAAAATTTTCAGTAAATTGGTGGACGACACTTCATCAAGGAGCTAGTGTATTCAAAGTTGGTGGACCAAGTTTATCGGGAATTTATTTATTGACACTAATGATTAGCTTTTTTTGTGTTTTAACCCTATGCATGTATTGGATTGCTAATATTTTTATAACAATTATTGAAAAAAGACGTTATGAAAGGATGAAACTATTTAATGAATAGTCTTTATTTGGTGTTGATATGTTACGGTTTTTTTGCAATTTTGGCCACTGTGACAACGATCATAATTCTGAATATTAAGAAAAGTGTATTAAATAAGATCAGTGAAATTTCAGAAAATAAATTCCAGACTAAAAACTAGACTTATATTCTTTATTATAATCTTTGTTTGTTTCTCAAGTGCCATTTATCTTATTAGTTACGCTCTTAAAGATAAAATATCTTTTTTTTATTCTCCATCAGAAATGCAGGGATTAGACATTGATGACAAACAACTAATACGAGTTGGAGGATTATTAAAAAAAAATTCTCTTAAATTAGAAAATACAATTTGGTACTTTGATATAATAGATGAGCAAGAGATTTCTATTTCTGTAATATTTAAAAAAACATTACCTAATCTAGTTGAGGAAAATAAAGGTATTATTGTAGAGGGTATATACAAAAATAATATTTTAATGGCAAATACTGTGCTCGCTAAGCATGATGAAAATTATATGCCACAAAGCACTATTGATAAGATGAAGTCTGAAGGCGTTTGGAGAGGAGATTGATTGCTATTACTAACTGGACAAATTTTTATTTATTTTAATTTATTTTTAGTCTTATCTTTCTTATTTTTACATAATAGATTTCCAAGTTTTTTTAGTTCGATTACTATTAGACTAATTGGAATAACCGGATGTATTCCTTTTCTAGTGCTGATGTTAGGTTTTATAATATCTGATTTTACAATTCTTAATGTGTCTATGAATTCATTTATAGATGATCCTATATTTTACAAGATGGCTTCAGCATGGGGCAGTCATGAAGGTTCAATTTTATTATGGATATTTATTATTAATTTATATTTACTTTTTTTTCTTATAAGAAATAAAAATCATAAAAATATTATTAGAAATATTTTACTCATTGAAGTTGGTTTTTTATTTTATGTCATTTTAAGCTCTAATCCTTTTATCTATTATGAAGTAACTGCTAATCATCAAGGTATGGGCCTTAATCCAGTTTTGCAGCACTTTTTATTTGTTATTCATCCCCCTATATTATTTTTAGGATATATAGGTCTTATTATTCCTTTCTCTACTGCGGTTTATATTTTGTCATCTCAAAATTTTGATAAAAAACATTTTCAAACAATTTTAATTTGGTCAAAAATTTCATGGTTCTTTTTGACATTAGGAATTGTTTTAGGATCATACTGGGCTTACTCAGAATTGGGTTGGGGCGGATGGTGGTTTTGGGATCCTGTTGAAAATATTTCCCTGATACCATGGCTATTGACAACAGCTATCATTCACTCAGCTGCTGTCTCAATAAAGAAAAATGAACTAAAAATCTGGTCATTGAATTTATGTCTTTATGCCTTTATAGCGGCTATATTTGGTACTTTTTTAGTAAGATCTAATTTAATTATTTCTGTTCATAGCTTCGCTAGTGACCCTTTAAGAGGCATGTACCTTCTAGCAATAGTTGCCTATCTTTTATCTTTTGCTGTCTATTTGAATATTAAAAGCGTCAAGCTCTTTAATCAGGATAAGTTCTACCTCTTAAGTAGAGAAAGTTTCTTATTATTTAATAATATATTTTTTATTAGTGCTGCTCTGACTGTATTTATTGGAACTATCTATCCTCTTTTTACAGAAATTATTTATCAAAAACAGGTATCTGTCGGAGCTCCATATTACAATGTCACTTTTAATATTTTATTAGCTCCAGCAATTTTATTAATGGCACTAGCACCTCAATTATCTTGGGGTAAAAGTACTATTAATTATAAATCTTTATGGGCAGCAGTTATTGCGTCCATTGTTATTGGTTTATTAGCATTTTTGATTTGGAGTAATATGTATTTTACTATAGCTGCTGTATTATGTTTTCCTATATTATCCGTAAGTCTCTTCACTATCCCAGCTCTATTTAAAGCAAAAAATATTTCTTTTGTAAGTCAGTGGTTAGCACATTTAAGCATAGCAGTATTTATTTTAGCAGCCGTGTTTACTGAGCAATTTGATAAAGATTATAATATTGAATTTTCAAAAAACTCTCAAGTAACACAATCTCTAAACCGTTCCATTGATATAACTCTCAATGATATCCATGAGAGCTCTTTTAGTAATCATCAAAAAATTAAAGTTGATGTAACAATAAATAAATCAGGTAATATGATTCAATTAAATCCCTCTAAAAATATTTATCAACCTTCCGGACAAGTAACAACTGAAGTGTCTAAAAAAAGCTATTATTTTGATAATTTTTATTCAACTATCACCAGCATTACAGAGAGTAATGTAATTTTAAATGTCGTGTACAAACCTTTGATTAATTTACTCTGGCTCTCCACTATGCTACTTATTTTAGGAATAGGATTATCAATTTTTAGGAAAAATAAGTATGAATAAAATAAAAGTCTTAATTATACCAATTGTATTATTTTTAATTGCATTGGTGATTATTACTAATTTAGGGAATGTGAAAACTTCAGTTAAGAAACCTATGCCCGATTTACCTGACTTAATTTTTGAAGAATTAAGTTATTTTAAAAAAGAAGCAATAGGTGAAAAATTTAACAACCAAAAATATTTGGTAAATTTTTTTGCTTCATGGTGTGCGCCATGCTTAGCCGAACATCCTACATTCATGAAATTAAGAGAAAAAGGCGTTATTATCATTGGTGTTAATTTTCGAGATGACGAGAACAACTTGAATGCATGGTTAAATGCTCATGGCAATCCATTCGAATACATAATTCGAGATGAAGGTGATATTGCCTTTGAACTTGGCTTGATAGGAGTTCCTGAAACTTTTTTTGTTGACGGCAAAGTAATTTACAAAAAGGTACAAGGACCTATATTTGGAGACGACATTGAAGAGTTTTTATAGACTGCTATGCCTAACTTTTCTGCTGCTTCCACTCAATCTTTTCGCTGAAGATCAGACAAGAATTGATTTTTATAAAACTATACGTTGTCTTGTTTGTGATGGGCAAAGTATTTATGATTCAGAAACGGTGTTTGCTCAAAATTTGAGAGAGCAGATTAAATTGAAGTTTGACGAAGGATTTTCAAAAAAAAATATCAAAGATCAGTTATCAAAAATTTATGGAGAAGATATTAGTTTCCAGCCAAGCTCTAACGATTTTTTTCTTTGGTTTATTCCTTTTTTAATCTTATTTTTACTTTTAGTTTTTAATTTTGGTAGATATGCGAAGAAAAAAAATTAGACTATAGAGTATCTTTTTTCTATTTTTTTAAAAATTTCCGTTACTAGATAATTTAATATTAAATAAATTATTCCTGCTGCTATAAAAACCTCAATAGGCGCAAAAGTTTTTGATATTATTTTTCTAGCAATCCCAGTCATTTCCATAATTGTAATAATGCTCACCAAAGAACTAGCCTTGATCATTAAAATAATTTCATTTGAATAAGCTGGAATAGATTGACGAATGGCTTGGGGTAAAAGAATTCTTTTAAACGCCATAAATTTTGTCATTCCAAAAGCTGTAGCAGACTCAATCTGCCCTTTAATGATAGAATTTAATCCACTTCTAATAATTTCAGAAGTATAAGCTGCAGTGTTTATTGTTAGAGCAAGAACTCCGCACCAGAAAGGCTCTTTTAAAACTATCCAAACAATAGAATCTCTGACTGCAGGAAACTGAGCTAAACCATAATAAATAAAATAAATTTGCACTAACAAAGGAGTGCCTCTGATAACAAAAACAAAACTCCTACTAAAAGTGTTTAATGCCATATTTTTTGACAGCCTCATAATGACAATAAAAATTGAAAGTATAAGGCCTAACATTAAACTTAAAAAAATTATTTCTAATGATGTGCCTAGACCTTTTAGTATTTGAAAGAAACTCTCATAAATTAAGTTGAAATTCATTATACAAACCCTTTGCTATATTTAGTTTCTGCCTTCTGAAAAAATTTATTTGAAATCGTTGTTAATATTAAATAAAGAATTGCAGCTGTTACAAGGAATAAAAATGGATTTCTTGTAGAACCCGAGGCTACATGTGCTTGTCTCATTATTTCTACAAGACCTGTAACTGATATGAGTGCTGTATCTTTTAGGACTAATTGCCAAATATTTCCGATACCTGGTAATGCAATTCTCAGTGTTTGAGGAATCATAACCCCAAAAAGCATTCTACTACCTCTAATACCAAATGCGTGTGAAGCCTCTATTTGCCCTTTAGGTATTGCCTTTACAGCACCTCGTAAAACTTCAGTGGAGTATGCGGCGCAAATAATACCTACACAAAATGCACCTACTAGAAATGCATTTATTTCTATATATCCATCGTAACCAAAAATACTTGCTACATACATAATTGCAGCACTGCTTCCAAAAAAAAATAAATAGATAATTAAAAGTTCAGGAATTCCTCTTACTATTGTTGTAAAAAAATTTGCAAACGTTTTTAAAATCCAGCTTTGAGATAACTTCATTAAAACAAAAGGAATAGCTAAAACTAAACCAAATGCCATAGCACATAAACTTACAGCAAGAGTCATAAAGCATGCACGAAGCATTTCATCACCCCAACCTGTGTCTCCAAAAGATAATAATTCCATAAAGGATAAATTAGAATGGGTGGCGACTATGCGCCACCCGAATTAAAATTAATTACATAGAAATGTCTCTACCAAACCATTTTTTGGCTATAGTAGAAATCGTTCCATCGGCTAGTGCTGCTTTAATTGCAGTGTTGAACATTTCTCTTAGATCTCCATCTTCTTTTCTAAAAGCACCTCCAACTCCATCACCAAATGGTCCTCCACCCATAGAAGGGGATATTGATGTTAGATTATTGCCTTCTTTCTTAGACATGTAGTCATCAAAAGCTCCACAATCTGCAAGACCTACTTCAATTCTTCCAGCACCTAAATCAAGATTAAGGTCATCTTGAGTAGAGTAAGTACTTAACTGAGCGCTACTTGCATATTGCTCAATAAAGTTCTGATGAATGGTTCCGCCTTGAACACCAACTTTTTTACCTTTAAGTAATGCCACAACTGATCCCACTACTTTTGAGGTAGCGGCATCTGAGTTATTTAAGTTGATACTCTCTAAGTCAGATTGATAAGCTGCCAAAGCAGAGTCTTTACTTACTACCAAACAAGCACCATCTGTCATGTAACCGATAGAGAAATCAACTTTTTCCATTCTCTCTTCTGTAATAGACATACCAGCAATAATTACATCATATTTTCCATTAAGAAGAGCTGGAATAATTCCGTCCCAATCTTGAGTTACAAAAGAACATTTTACACCCATTCTATAACAAAGTTCCGTTGCCATATCGATTTCTGCACCTTCTAATTCACCAGCAGCATTTGTGCCATTCCATGGTGGGTAAGCTCCTTCTGTTCCAATTCGAACTTCTCCCCCATCCCATTTAGCAAATAAAGATAAAGGTACGAAGAATAAAGAAGCAATAATTACATAAATTTTTTTCAATTTTTTTCTCCTTAATTAATTAATTATTGGATTTAATATAAACTATAAAATTAACTTTTTAATATAATTATTCTTAAATGGTCTTGATGAGTTCAGCTGTAATGATAGCTCCAGGCTGAATATCTATATTTTTATACTTAATAATGCCTTTTACTTTGGCTTAAGAACGGATGTAGAGATCACCAGCTTTAATTTCACCCTCTACTTCTCCTTCAATACTCAAATGCTCAGCTGAAACTTCTCCTTTAAGTTCTCCACTTTTGGAAATACATAGAGAGTCTGATGATATCAATCCAGAATATTGACCATAAATATTTGTATCTTTTGAGTTATCAATTTTACCCTCAAGATTTACACCTTCACCAACAACAACTGTGCCTTGATCATTAGAGGATAAGGTCAAGATTTGATTTAATATTTTCATCCATAAGATCCTACATTCTTATATATAAGATCTTATTGCAATAATTTAAGAGGTCTTAATCAAAGAAATTATTGATAATTATTGCAAATTTTAAAATAAATTAAAATTACATAAGCTCTTATCCTCGAGCTAAAAAATGTTACTGCCTAACTTGCTTAGTATGAGGTAATTTAAATTTGTATAAACCCAAAATAGGTTTATCATTTTTCTTAGGATAGCGAATATTGGGTTAAGCGATTTGGAGATAAGTACATTACAGATAGTTGTTTTTATTGGAACGTTTTTATTGATGTTGTCTGTAGGCATTGCAGCCAGCTATAAAGATTTAGTAGATAACATATTTATAATTGATAGAGCTTTGGCTGTATCTATGATTTTACAATTACTAATAGTTCCCATTGTTTTTTTTATCTTTTTAAACTTTATATTTGATCTAGGGAGTAATATTAAAATATTTTTAATGGTCTTAGCTTTATCTCCTGGGGCAATTATATCAACTGCTTTTGTATCTCTATGTAAAGGCAATGTTTTTCTTTCAATTAAAATGAGTGCAATTGTGACACTGATTTCAATTTTTTCTCTTCCATGGATTTTAAGCATTTATGTATCTCAGTTTCCTATAAATAACTCTGATGCATCCATTAATATTAATTTAATCACGATCCAAATTTTGGTATTAGTAGTACTTCCTTTTTTTTTAGGTAGTTTTATTAACCGTAATAACTTTATACAAAATAATTTTTTAAGGAGCGTAAAATATTTTACTAAAGGGTGTTTAATATTTGTTGTTATATTGGGATTAAATTATTTTAATCTCAAAGACCTAGCAATTTATCTATCAATTATACCGTATATGCTGCTGTTGATATTTTTTTTAGTCATCAGCGCCTACATTATTTGCAAGTTATCTTCAATTGAATCAAAAGATAAAATAACAATTGTTTTGGAAACTTTTATGCAAAATCTTGCGGTTGTTTTGATAGTCGTTATGACAGTGTTTTCAGAAGTTGAAAAGTTTTTGCCTTATATGATTATTTGGCTTTTTTTGCAAAATTTAGTTGGCTACATAATCTACTTCATGAGAAAGCAATTTAGTTAATGTACGAAGAAAAAAAATTTTCATATCTCGCTTATCATTATATCAATTTTATTTTGGGTCTATACTCACGAATTAATCGAGATATCAAAATTTCTTTTGATGAAATGATGATTATATATGTTGTAGCGCATCAATGGTTATATAATATGCATCAAAGTGATTTAAAAAGTTTTGAAGATATGACAAAAGCAGTTAAGAAAGACCTTGATATTTATAACTTAAAGGACACTAAATTAAACATTTTAAGTATTTCTAATGCTTTATCCCAACCCAAGGAAACAACTAGAAGAAGGGTACAAAAGCTAATTGATTACAAATTACTGGATAAAAATGACGATGGTGGGATTATTCTTGGAGAAAACTATAATCAAATTATTAATGCAAATGCAAAAAAAACAACACAAGAGTTAGCAAAGTTTTTTAGAGTCATGAAAAAAACGTGGTCTGATGATGAATTAAATGATATCGCCTCTGGAAAACTTGATTTTTAAAAATTTAGAATATCTTTTTTAATTCTAAAATAATCCGATTCAGAAATACACTGACTTAAGTTTAAAAATAAACATTTTTTATTTTTAATACCTGAATAATATTTTCTAAATGTTGAGTAAGGTGTTTGGGATAAAGAACTTGTTATTAATAGACACTCCCATACAAATGATTGCTTTTCTTGTTTAATTTTTTTTTCTGTCATTCCTTGTATATCAAGGCATTCAAATAATTTTATAGATGTCATAATAAAATAACTTATTAAAGCTTCTTCTTCGTTATTCACGGGAAATAACATCTGCGTTTTTTGATCTTTATTGGCTAATGTATTTAAATAATTACATTCTTTGGCAATTGTTGAAAATTCATCTAGTAAGCTATCTACTGATATTAAAGATTTTTGATCAAGCATTCCAAGTGCTAGTCCTTTTGTTTTGTTCTGTGGATTTTTAAAATCTTTATTTTTTTTCAATTTTTCTTTAATGCGTATGCAATATTTCTCAATCTGCTGTAAGCTCGTTGAAAGAGAGGTAAGTGTGTCTTTATTAAATTGTTGTTTATTAACTAAAAAATAAAAACAATCTAACGCTTCAAGCTCATTTGCATATTTTTGGAATTCTAAACTTTTAAAAGAGCTAACCATATTTTTTAAATAATGAATAAAAATATGATTCTCATTAATTCTTTTTATTTCATTAAGTTTAACAAATTCTTTATATTCATTTTCTTTTGAATGTACTTGAAGTCTGTCATGAAGATCATGGTTAGAGTTCGAATTATCTGTTAAATGATTGAAAGATTTATGTATTTTTGATCTTTCTAAATGCTTTGATTTGAGAACACTGCTAGGAAAATTGATATCAATATTTCTCTTTAATTTTTTATTCTCTAAATTGCTAACAGGTAGGATAATCATTATATTTCTCTGAACTATAATACCCCAATAAGCATAGGTTTTTACAAAACAATGACCCGAAATGGGTCATCTAAAAGTCGCTTTCTCTGATGATTATGGCACTGATGTAACTATAAAATCTCTCCATTGTACTAAATTTTTCTGTAGTTAATTTAACGATACCTGGTGTTTTCACATCGAGATGGTAGTGGGATTGAATTGGTATTAATGTAATTTTATAAAAAGCGTTTTCTGGCCTTAGAGAATTATTTGAACTCATAGTTCTGACCGCAATAGGACCATCATGTTTTGACGTCAATATCGCAAAAGAAGATAAATCTTCTTGGGGAGTATTGCTTATGGAAATAACACGTAATGGAATTTTACTTTCATTAGAAATACTACTAATAAAATAAGCATCTTCTTTATCATTAAATAAATCTAATTGTTTTTCAGAGATAAACGCATGAATAATATGGTTGGACTTATCGACTAAATTTACCAACGGACTAAGTTTATTAACCCACTGACCCGTATAAAGATCGGGCATTTGAATTACCTCGGAATTGAATGGTGCTTTTACTATAAGAGATTGTTTTTTCTTTAATAGATCCTTCAGTCCATTTTCTAATTTTATTAATTCACTTTTAAGCGTTAAGGAACTTTTTAGATATTCTTCAGATCCGATTGAACTATCAAGCTTGTAGTTAATTAATTGAATTTGATTTTGGTATTGGTTAATTTGAAAATTTAGCTTTTCGGATTCGAGTTTCATTATAATCTCATTTTTTTTTAATTTTTGTCCTAGTTGTATTTTAATGTCGATGATTTTTGAGTCTTCTGACGGGTATAGAGTTGTAAAATTTTCTGAGCTGTAAATGGCTGGTAGTGTTATGTTAGATTGCCATGGATAAAAAAAAGTTAAAAAGAGAATTATAATTATAAAAATAGTTCGAAAAGTTTTTAATGAAAAAGTTATTTGAGATTTCATTTTATACCATGTGAGAATTTCTTTAAAAATTGGAAGACCAATAAACCAAATAATTTCAACTGCAAATAAGAATATACCTAAAACTTTAAACGCATAGTTGTAGATTAAAAATGCTAAACCAATAAATAAAGTAAATCTATAAAGCCAAGTAAACCAAGCATAAATAATGAAAATATTTATTCTAGAGTTTTCTAAAAGCTCTGGAGGAGCATCCTTAAAATCAAACAAAAATCTTCTAAGCTTCCATTTTGCTAATGCGAAAGATCTTGGCTGTAAATTGTCTGCTTTAAGCCAATCAGATAAAACATAGTATCCATCAAATTTCATAAAGGGACTGATATTTATAGCTAAAGAGGCAATCCACCCAGTTGTGGCTATAAAAAAAGCAATACTTTTCATTGTTCCATCAGGCAATATTGCCCAAATAAATGTTGATAACAATGCTAAATGAAGCTCAACTGATACCCCTGATAAATCTATTTTTAATCTATCTTTTTGATTTCTGAGTCTCCATGCGTTGGTTGTATCAGTATATAAAAAAGGAAAAAATACGAGCATTGCCAAACCCATAGACGGAACATTACAACCAAAATGCTTTGCCGTATAAGCATGTCCTAATTCATGTAAGGCTTTTATGAAAAACAAAGCTAAGGCATAAAAAATAAATCCATCCCAAGTAAAGAAGTAGAGAAAAGTTTTTAAAAAATACTCCCATTGTTGAACGACAAGATAAAGTCCGATAGCACCTAAAATATAAATTGTATACCTGGTTAGCTTTGAACTAAACAGCCTTGCAAGTGGCAATGTTTGTTTTAACCATTTGTCAGGTTTAACAAGTGGAATTCTAAAAAAAAGATAATTGTGTATTAAGCGTATTAGCCAATTTTTTTCCTGAGACTCTTTTTCTTTAACTAATAATCCAACATCATGTCTAGTGCTATGGATTATAAGACTATTTATTTTTAGAAAATTAATAAAATCCTCAGTATCCTGTTTTTTTATACTCAGGCCTTTGTTTTGGATTTTTTTTATAAATTGATCAATGTCAATTCCACCGCTCCAATTACTAATTAATTGAAAAGCTGTTCTTCCTATAGAAAAATATTTATTTCTTAATACATCATAGAGCAACCATGTTGGTGAGCCGTGCTCGGAAGAAGAGCCGGGGAGTAATTGTAAATCTTGCCTTAGAAAAGGAACTATCATGCTGCTACAGTCCTATGAACTGCCTTACTGTTGTTATGGGTTTTCTAAATAAATAGAAAAATAACTTAACATCTTCACCATATATTTTTGCTGAACCTCTTAGTCCAATTCTCGGTAACTTTTTATCATCAATAAATGCTAAAACTTTAAATGCTAAAATATCTTCAGATGTTTTTTCAGGTTCATAAAGAAATCTCTCAACTTTTCCTTCAATTGCATTCATTGGATCAATATCAAGAAAAACTTTAACTCTAGCTCCTTCTTTAATAGTAATAGAGTCTTTCACAGGCATCATAATTTTAACTTGAATTTGGGTAGGGTCTGCCAAAGTAAAAATTTTTTGACCTACTGAAAATGGCTGTCCTAGAATAGCTGATTTTTCACCGACTATTGCAATTCCAGAAGTAGGGGCTTGAATAATTGCCTGATCTAATAAAGCTTTTTGGTAATTAACTTCTTGTTCCTGATATTGGACCTGGGCTTCTAGTTCCTTGATTTTAGCTTTTTCTTGAGAGCTAGAGAATGATGATTGCTTAACTCTCAAAAGTTCAGTTTGTGCAATATTAAGGCTAGCTAGAGAAAGTTGGTATTGGCTATTTAATTCTGCTGTTTCAAATATTACTAATTCGTCGTTCTTGTTTACCTGATCATTATTATCTACTTTTACATCTTTAACGACTCCATCAATTGTGGAAGTTATGAAGAAAGCTTTTTTTGGTATAATTTCTGCCGTACCTAGAGTAGACATAGAAACATTTAAAAACATGGATCCAATAACTGCTGCTGATAAAAAAAACTGGAACCAACTAGATATAAAAAACTTTAAGAACGAGGATAATTTATTTTTATTTAAAAAATAACTCAAGGCATGTCCAACGGTTTGTGAGATATGCTTAAGTAGTTCGGTCTCATCTTCAGTCCACTCTGTATGTTTTGTGAGAATTAAAATTCCTTGTTTATCGTTATGAACTGAAGTGCATGGAACCCAAACAAAATTTGAAGGAAGATATCCTTCACCTGTTTCGCTTGGAGTATCATCTTGATTTTTTTGAACGATAAATGAATGAACTTCCTCAAAATTTTCATACATTTTTTGTTTACCAATTTTTTCAATCGTGTTGACTATAATTGAAGTTCTATCAACAACAGCTATATCTGACACCGCAGCAACAGTAATTTTTTTGTTTTTTGGCCAATAGCAAAAGAAGGCATGGGCAAAGGGAATAACATTTCTCAGCTCATTAGTTAAAGTATATTGGAGTTCAACGAGACTTTTTGTTTCTCTAATTTGTTTTTCAAAAGATATGAGTCTAGCTATTTTTGCTAGCTGGTCTTCGCTCAAAAGGCAACTCGACCGCTCATACCTGGTAAAAGCGATTCATTATTGTTATCAATTGTGGCCCTTAGCTGAATAGTCTGACTAACTGGATCAACATTGGCACCAATGCCGCTAACTGTTGCTTTAAACTCTTCATTAATTTCTTCAATAAAAACTATTACTGGGTGGCCGACCTTTAGCCAAGACACCCATTCACTTGATACAACCATTTCTAATTCTAAAATATCTGTTTTCAGAATTCTCAGTAATTCTTGTTGGGGCTGAACAGTTTCATAAGGATTAGTAAAAAGTTCAATAACTGCTCCATCAAAGGGAGCATAAATTTTACATCTCTCAAGATTTAATTTCGCAATGAGATGCTCGGAAACTGCCTTTTCATGCTCTGACTTAGAGAGCTCTAGTTCGTATTTTCCAATAGATCTCATTTGGAGCATTTGTTGATCACTTTTATATTTAATTAAAGCGCTGTTCATATTTGCTGCTACTACGTCTTCTTGTGCTTCGTATAATCTGCAGTCAAAATTAATCAAAAGATCTCCATTTTTAAAGGATTGTGTTTCTTCAATTAAAACTTCTGCCACTCTAGCTGCCAACTCACTTGAGATAATAGCTTCTTGAGACGCAACAACTAAGGCTCTCGATTCCTTAATTTCATTTGCATATCCCATACATGGGATAAGAAGAGAAAGTATGAAAAATTGTTTAAGCATTTATTCTATCAATAAGTTTCGAGCCATAGTTTTCATATTTATTATACTCAGAAAATAATTGATCTGATAGAGGAGAGATGCTCTGAATACTCTCTTGATCTTGGGGAATTAATGAGCTTAATTCATCATTAGAAGTAAAGTCTAGTTCAACATCCAAGACTCTCGTTTCTCCATCATCATCTTCAGCTAGAACTTTGAAAGATATTTTTTCAATTCCAGAAGGAGGATTGGCTTCAATTAATCCAGAAATTGGGTTAATAGAAATCCATTGTGGGAGAGGAGTTCCATTTGCGAAAGAAGCACTATATTGCTTAACGGTGTCTCGACTATCATCTATGATATCTATCTTATAACCCGTAGTCGTATTTTCCATATTTGATATTTTAAATGTTGCTTGTGGCTCAAAGCCTTCTTGGAAAAATACATCGGGCGTTCTCATAGAGTCGTTTAGTGGCGTATTAAGATTTGAAGTTAAGGTTTGATCAATTTCATTATCAGTTTTTCTTTGAAGGTTAACTTGACCTTGATTATCAACTTCAACAAGAGTTTTTAGTGCAGCGCTTCTATCAAAAAATTTATCTAAATCTTTTTGTAAAAAAGGATCTGCTTCAATTTTTGCTTTATCTAAAACAACATTAATATTTCTCGCAGTATTGTCTGTTTCTATTGCAATAATTTTAATTTCAATAGCTTCTATTCCTTCTGGAAACTGTGTCAGTGTTTGACCATTATTGGGGTCGACTTTAATCCAATCTGGTAAAGCAGATCCATCTTTCATGACACCTGTATATTGTTTAACATTTTGCTTGTAGTCATCAGCAATACTGAATCCAACTGTAACTCCCTCTTGATTTGGGACTAATTTTGTATTCATAACTTCAGCACCAACATCAACTACTTTAAGCCCACCAGAGAAACTCAAATCTCTTACAATTTCTGGGGCTGAATAATTTGAACTGAAATTTTGAACTCTAGCCTCAGCTCTTAAATTTAATTTTTCAATATTATTAGCTTTAATTTTTACTTTTTTAAATTCACCGGTCTTTTTATTAACTTTAACGTTGTCATCTATTTCTGGAATTGGTTTTCTAACATTAATAGTTACAGTAGTTTGAGTAGATAAATTTCCACCATCTGTACCCGTAATAGTAAAAGTATAGGTGCCATATTCATCGACACCAAAGGTACCAGTAATCAGGCCCGTGTCTTCATCTATACTCAGTTGTGATGGAAGGCCTGTTGTAGAATATAATAACTGTCCATAACCGTTATCGGATGGATCTGGGTCATTGAAGAATGTTGTGGTATCAAGTTTGATTTTTTGAGTTTCTAAAACAGACACAACTCCAATTGGCGTTACCGTTGGTGGGTTGTTGATACCTGTTACAGTAAATGAAATTTGTGCGGTATCTGTATCCACTCCATCGGTTAGAGTGTAAGTGAATTTGTCAACTTCAGAACTACCTGGGGCTATTTCTTTAGCAGCATCAGTATTAGCAACATAAGTATAGCTACCATTAGCATTTACAGTAAGAGTACCATAAGTACCTACTAGTGCTGTACCAACTGTTCCCGTAGTTCCAGTACCGCTTTCACTCCCCGTTCTAATTCCTGAAATTGTTAAACTTGAAGTTGCAGTATCTGCATCAGTATCATTAGCAGCGATTAGATCAGAGTCTCCATCACTTACTGTTAAAGTATTTCCCTCAATTACAGAACCTGTATCATCAGCTGCAATTGGGTTATTTTTTGGATCTGTTCCGGTAACAGTAATGACTAATGTGGCTGTGTCCGTACTTGTTCCATCACTCACGGTATAATTAAAAGAGTCTGTAGCGCTTACTCCTGCACCTAACTCATCAGAGGCTTGTTGGTCAGCAACATATGTGTAACTACCATCCGCGTTAACAGTTAACGTACCATAGGTTCCAACTAGTCCTGAACCAATGGTTCCTTCCGTTCCACTGCCCTCAGTGGCCCCTGTTCGAATATTAGTAATTGTGGAAGAAGAACTAGCATCTGAGTCTGTGTCATCGCCATCTAATTCCTGATCATCACCTACTGATCTTGAAATTGTTGCATCTTCTGTAACAGCATCTGTATCATTGACCGCAACTACTGGATCATTGATACCAGTTACAGTAAAGACTAGTGTCGCGGTGTCTGTTTGAGATCCACTAGTCACAGTATAATTAAAAGAGTCCGTTACTGTATCCCCCGCATCAAGTGCATCAGCAGCTGCTTGATCAGCAACATATGTGTAACTTCCATCTGCATTTAAAGTGAGAGTTCCATAGGTTCCTGTTAAAGCTTGTCCTACTGTTCCAGAAACACCA
>Ga0209335_10001709_pt1 | contig 24877 bp, 37 predicted proteins | sample COG_09_FD_184753 | JGI IMG/M metagenome (GOLD analysis project Ga0209335, IMG submission 184753) | Pelagic Microbial community sample from North Sea - COGITO 998_met_09 (SPAdes) (version 2) | ecosystem: Environmental > Aquatic > Marine > Neritic zone/Coastal water | place: Helgoland, sampling...
AGTGGTGTGAGCCTGGGACTTTTATTATTGGTTTTTTTTACCGCGGTCTCCCGGCCCCTGCTCGCCCACTGTTTTTCGCTCTGCGATCTGCGACTGTTGTCAGTAAACGGATGCTTCTCCCTTGCTCTCTTCCCTTGGTGAGGTGTGCTTTCCTTCAACCTTTGGTGCATCTTTTTGGTGTGTCAGCCTCTCTCCCACCACTTCATTTCAATCTCCACAAAACTGACAAAATCACAGAGCGACCTGCAACGCTTCGCGCGACCCACACGGCACTGCGTGCACCCTAAGCAACACTCCCCGCGATACCACGGGCGCCCTGTCGCGCCGAATCACTGATTGCAAACGCCGACGCAGTTGACACTGGGCCGAGCCGCGCGTAGCACGCCGTGCTATCCCACTCCGCCGGGTGGTCCCCCCCCACGCGGTGCTCCGTTCGTGCCAAGCACTGCTGCGAACAGTGGACCTGGTCGTACCCCATGATCCAGCTCGCTCCCATAAGCCCCCCGCCGCACTCAAAGCACGCTGCACCTTCCTGTCCCCGCGCGCGCCGCTCAGCTGCAGCAGCTTGCCGTTCCACCTCTCCCTTGAGGTTCAGCTTGGCCGGCCGTGCAGGCCTCGGCCTGACCCCCTTGGCCCAAGTGCTGTTGCGTATCCTCGTGAGCAACTTGGGGATCCAGCGCTTCCGCTTTGGTACAGGCGCCTGCGGACTTGATTCGACTGATTGCTCTGTGCAAGGAACTTTGATCTGCACAACATTAGCAGTAGTAGTGACACAGATCCGAACATCACTCGGTGCCTTCTCCGCAGTAAATGACCGCGCGGCGCCGCACGGCAGCGAGGCACGGATCGACGCCGCGATGCCCTCCCAAGCACCTTGCAGCCACCCTGGGGCCTCGCGGACCAGAAAAGAGGTCACCGGGAACATAGACAAGCAGCCATGCCCCGCAGCTGAATCTTCCTCGGACTCTTCAGCTGCCGTGTGCTCTGACGGAGGAGTGCACAGCGTGACCGTTGGCGCGTCAGCTGTGCCACCACCTGCCGCTGCCCCCACCCCCTGCTCCAAGCTGCTCTCAGCAAATTGCGCACTCGTCGCAGACTCGGACATCCCGTTTTCCAGCACCACCGGTCCCACAGGTGTTTCTTCTTTCGATACGACTTCTGCCGACTGATGAGTCAAGCTCTCGCTGCCTCGCTTGTATCCAACTTTGGCGGCAAACCATCTGGTGAAGGCACCGAATTCGGTTCAATATTGAAGGCGGTTGGCTATATAGAGCGCTGGAGTATGAGTCCAGAGAAAGAGCAGCGATAGCGAGTGATACAGATAGATGCGGGTGCCCGTACCTGAAGAATCCGTCCGAATTATGTGACTTGTCAAGTGCAAGATCGGCTACGGGCCGATCGGCAGCAGGCTGCTCGAGACATGAATTATATGACTTGTGAAGTGCAAGATCGCCTCCGGGCCGATCGACAGCAGGCTGCTCGAGACATTCGTCCACTTTTTTCAACGGATTCAGAAGCGGAATCTGTGTTGCGCCACGCACTAGTCAGCGGCATGAAAAATCGAACTGGGCGCCGTCGCAGTCACTGCAGTGCCGCAGAAGTATTGGCCGTTACAGACCTCTGATTCTGCAAGCGACGATGTGTGATGGTTGGGTTCAGAAATTCCAACAAGAGGCTGCCGCGACGTCATCGACGAGGTCCTTCGTGGGATCACAGCCTTGCTCGGTGTCTCCGCAAAGAGGGGATGAGGTCCGGCTGATCGCCTTCCTGTGGGACCCTTGTCTTGTCTCGCCTGCGCAGGATGCGTGGGACGGTATTCTTTCGGTTAAAGCTGCCATAATTCGGCTGGAGAAATCGGCCCGCAATGGGGCGCGCGTCTGGGTGTCAGGCACGTGCACAGAAACCTGCGCCAAGATAGGTCGCAGGCTTGTGGAGCTGGGAGGGCGGGTCCTCTCTTGATCAATCAGGCGCAGGGCAGTACCGCATCGCTATTGATAAGGCTAGCACGATCTCCTCCGAGGAGTGCTTTGCTGAGGAAAGAAAGCGCCGTATTCGCCGAAGAGCCCTGCTCGGTGCCAATCATTGCCACCGAGCCCCCAGGGAGAGAAGAGCCCTTCCAGTCGCGCGCACCAACCCAACCCGCCAGCAACGCACTATGCGTTCCATCTTCTTCTTTTTCCTCCTCCTGTTCGTCGACGCGCAGCTGCAGACCGCAGCCACATGCTTCAAAGACGCTCGGCTGCGCAGGCACGTCAGCAATCGTCGAACGTCGAGGTGCTGCGAATCGCAGGAATGGAGCACACGTTGCGCTCGGAGGATGTGAAACTGGCACTTCCCATGCACCAGATGCGCAACGTAGACTTCCACCGCCAAGTAGCTCTCGTGCAGGCTGCCCAAACGCCGTGCTGACGGAGATAGCTCCAGCGTTTGAGTTCGACGAGATCAGTCCCCAGAGAATCGCGCCCGTCACAGCCCGGCGACTCAACAGAGTAGCACCTGACAGGGGCCGCTGCGGCATCTCCGTATTGGCAAGGTTGGCTAGCACGCGTCGTCGCGCTTTGCCGCGACCCGGACCGAGCTCCTCGGACCCTCGCACCATCTATCCCGCCTCTCGGTGAGCTTTTCCACCGGAATATCGTTTTCTGGAAAGAGGCCACGGAGATAGACAGACACTGTTTTTGGTACCAATATGTTTTAGCCACGTGTTTTAGTCCGGAGTTTCCCGAATTCGCGACTGTTGTCTTGGTGCCTGCGCCCTGTGAAGAGCGCGGGCCACCGAGACACAAGTCGAAAGTGGGGACGTCGAAAGAGAAAGAGATACCTCCGTTACCGAGTAACGGTGGACGCCCGAGGCCTCGTTGCGACGTGCTTTCGTGCAGGGCGCAGCTGCGGCTTGCTGACGCAGAATAGACACAAGTGAGATGTCACCCCTCTGACATCTGGACACGCCACATGGTGGGCACGAGCGAGGGGCGAGAGGGTTGTTCCAAGGCCCCTGATTCCAAAGCTTTACTACATTGCGCACACAGACACCTTTCCTCGCCGCGAACATCAAGCTCTCTTCCACTGCGAACCAGCACAACAAGTTTAGTGGCCTGGCGACGATTCAAAAGAATAGCACTGACCTCGTAGACGGACAGCACAACGCAGTTCTCAGGTGCTCTACTTTTTGTTTTCCAACTCCAGCGGGCTTACCGCCGAAAAGGACGCGAAGAACTCCTTAAAGACGAAGTCATGTGCCGTCGGCGGCACACGCGGATCTTCCCCGTTGGCCTTTCTGGTCGCTGCTAGCCTCAGCGCAGCTTTGTGGGACCCCAGCACGTGTTTCCCAACCTGATCAATGCGCGGCGTTTCACCAAGAATCACCAAGAATCCACCTCGCTCTGAACATGACATTTCTGACTATACAGAACAAGGCTACACAAGAGACTCGGGCGCACCGATTCGTCCTCTTGCACTTCTTTTAGCACCCGCTTCATCCGCTCCCGTGCATGTTTGGCCGACCCTGTGCTCGCAGGATCACAACAATTCTCAGAGCCAAGCGAGGAGGAGCTTACTTCAGACGATTGACGACCAGATTTTTGATTTCGGTTAAGGTATTGACGACAGATCAACATCGACCTGCAATATGCTGTACCATCCGTTCAACCTTTTCGACCTCATCAGATGCCTGGCCCACAGCCACGTTTGTCAGGACTCGCAGGATATTTCAAACCCAGTGAATTTTACATGTCAGCACTGCCATAGTAACAGAACAACAAACTCGAGACAGCCAAAGGACTTACCTGAGCAAAGGTGTAGACGTGATGGGATTCAGCGATGGAGTCGGGATCAATGTGTACGCGCTTCTTCTCAGGTTCTTTGGGCATCTCCCGCGGGAGGAAATTCTTGAGGTGATTCTGATCGGATCGCATTGATGAGTTAGAGCATCGACGCCTTCATATTTTTGGCTCAACAGGAAACTCCTGAAAAAGAAAAGGCCTTGGGATTGGGAGAGGTATCGCCAAATCAACCGAATCATAAAAGTGGGAAATTACAGCTGCAGAGCGCTGGCGCGCAATATGTGCCAGTAGCTCCTCACTCGGAGGATCAATTCTTCGAAGAACCTGCCCAGCCCCGACAGTATGGATAATGAGATATACAGAAGCAGACTGATAGCGTGAAATTAGGCGATTCACTTGGCAGCTTAGCAGTTGACAGCAGGTCGAATTCAGAAAAGGTGGATGGATACTCACCCATGAATGGCAAAGTGAGATGATGAGAAGCCCAAAGGTAATCAGGAACAAACCAGAAAGCCTGCAGCGATCGAACAAATTAGTCACCAGATGAAAGGATGAAAAACATGCAAGTAACCCAGATGTGATCCCGTCGGAGGTGACAAACATTTCCAGCGTAGCCTCCTCGGCGCCCGCCCCCTCCTTGAATTCCCGACAAACGTTGTCGCTTGGGCGGACCTGAAAGGGACCAAGTGAGAAATTGAGTCCTGAGCTTTATAAAATGATAGTTTTAGATCGGCGCTATCACAAAGACATACCTTGTACTTCGCAAGCAGATCATCCATGACCTTCAGCGATCGCAACCTATTGCATCAACGTTAGTAAAAAGACCAACATGCACCAGCGGAATTCCCACAAGATTTTTCTTCTCCAATTCTGTGCCGTCACGTTCATGTCAGTAACACTGACGAATGCCTCGCACCGTTCGATCGCACGAGAAAACGGAAAAGAAAAGGTAGAATTTCGAGGGAAGCCAATTCCAATTCCTGCAGGAGAGAATCCTTCACCTGTTCCACGGATAAGTCAGGCTAAATCAAGGAGCAAAAAATATCAGATGGACACAGAACGGGATGCCTGTGTTGAAACGAGAGCATACCGACAGTAACCAATTCACAAATCCCAGCACTCGTCAGGCGTCGGTTCTCAAGTTCCCAGATCACGGCAGGTTCGTCACCGATCAAAGCCTGCTTGACCCCGAAGTTTTTCTGGCTCAGCAAGACCAAATGCATGTCTTGAACTGAAAATAGGTTGGATGTGAGCTTTTGAGACTGGCACGAAGCGTCACGGATCAGTTACCTCGGGACGACCATCTTCGGCGCAAGCCACCATGTCGTAAAGTCCAAGTTCGGCGTTTTCGTCAGTGCATGGATTGAGGAAGAGGTCCGGCTTCATGATTGCGCCGGTTTTTTTGTTCACAGTATCGTATCTGTCATACCGAATCAGTGAACGACATCATGCATTTGTGCCTTTGCATAAACCCTATCTTGAAAAGCTCTCTTGTATCAGATTTCTTAGTGAAAGGTCACCTCAATACGGTTCAATGCACGGACCACCAATTTTGAGCGAGCACAGTGGCGAAAATTTGTGTCAGCGAAAATGACAGACCTTTTTGCTGTGTAAACCTTGAAAATGGACTCCGGTTTGTTCCTTCGAGTAGATTCCAGCAATTTGAGCTGTGTGCTAACCGGAGTTTCCGTCCCGCTGTTGCCCCCCATGTAGCTTGTTCTGGAACGGGAGTTTTAGAAACGTACCTCAGAATTCGATGATAAACTCAAGGGGTCTTTCGGATCAAGCACTTGCGACGGGGAATTTCGACTCACTTAAGGGGAGATTCTGGCAAACGTTCGTCCCAAGACGGCCCTCTTACTGCCACAGTGTAAGCTCCGCTGCGGATGGGTGAAAAGGAGCGACCTTAGTGACATGTGCGTCACCGCAGCTCTCTGCGGTGACATGTGCGTCGCCAGCTTATGCTACATCCCGCAAAATACCCTCGACAAGTTTGTTTTTGTTCTTCAGCAGGTTGGGCAAGGACCTGGCGATGCTTTTGATTCCGTCCAGACTCTGGGCGTTGGCAAGTTCCGAAAGGAATGGCCCGATGGCACCCTGTTAACAATTCACGGGCCCTCAGTGCAAGTGCACACCCCTCATAACTTTAGTGCGCAGGTCAGGAATGCACCCCCTCAAGTGTAAAGCTGAGATAATTCTGTCTACTGCACGGGGCAGAGCGAGGCATGAATGCACTGCGCAAACCCATGCGCCGCAAATAAGCTGTTTTCTGAAGGTTTGGAGGAGTCGACCGTGTAGGAGGCCATCACAATCATCCAAAGAAACCAATGCCCGATCAGGATCACACGACCGGACGCAGTCCTGCCGAATTGTAAGCAAGTTTTTGCGGTAAGAACTCTTCGGCTGGCAAAGCCTCACTCAAAGCAAAGTGTACCACGGGCATGGGTCGACCGAGGCGCCTTTCCAGGCCCCCCCGGATCAAAGGCACTGCCAGCAGCCCAATAAAAAGAATCGTAAAGAACCCCCCACCCTGGCATGAGGTGCCCTGCCAATATCACCCATTCAGAGATCAATCGGAATCGGTGCTCCGCTTGGCCCTTAGACCGTCTCTTAGCTATATCAGAGACCAAAGCTCAGCTACAGATTAGTACCTTCTCCAAGATACATTTCAACAGGCTCATCGCCGTGCTTATCATCATCGTCACTGCCACAGCATTAAGGTGTCAGTGAATGACAGAGAGGACTAGATTTTTAGAACAGCGCAAATGCTTTTATTCAGGACATCTAATGCCAAGAACGGATGGAGTGAGAGCGTTCAACAAGCATATCTTGTGTTGAATGTGGGTCTGCGGCGTGAGGTGGTCATTTCCTGTGGTGCGAATCCGCAGGGTGCATGATGGCGAGGTTCTGTGATCCTTCGAAGTAGAGAACCATAAAATACATGATTGCAATCTCGATCACCAGAATCAACCACAGAAATTCCGTAAAAGGCTGAAAGACAATCAGTGTCTGCGCGGAACAGTTCCTTGTAAAAATATACATAATGCGCAAGAGCTACTGCCTCCCACAAGGGAGCCACCATGGAAATTCATCTCCCAAGGTTTGGTGGGAATTCGACCCGCTCCCCGAATCCGCTGAGATTGATTTCTAGACGCTTCGCGACCACTTGCGAGACGCTCAAGAACGGCGTCGTGAAGTGTAGCATGTCCTGGCGCCCAGGACCCCAAGTGTGTGTGATCATCGGTTATCTGCACGTGTGCTGTTCCGCCAGGCTGCAGGGTGAAGAAGGGATGACCGCACCATTCTATCCAGGGTCATGGCTATGGCCCCGACCACCATGTCAGGGCCACGGCTGACGCAAGATGAGTCCATGTAGGCCATGGTGCAAGTGCCCACTTCGGACGGCCCCATATATGCAGCTTCCGACAGGCATTTCTGCGAAGAACACACACAGTCAAAATGCCTGTCCAACACGAGGGGGGATCTCGTCGAATGAGTGCATTAGGGCACACCGGTTGGGCTTTTGATAACGGAACGATTCCCGCACTGTCAAAAGCGTTGCTGCACACCTGAGGGAATACGCGCAACATCTATCAAGTTGAGCTGACACCATATAGCGGTCTGTTCAGACTGTGCGAAATCTATTTTTGGACGGAAAACGAGCTGAGTCGAAAGCCGAGGGGTTCGTGAGACCATCTCGACGGCGTGCGCCGCATTCGACTGGTCCTTGGTGCGCTGCGGCAGATACCACTCAAACTGCACGTCTGGTCGTGGGTGACCTTGTTCCTGTGCGAAAACAATACAGATGTAAGTTCATGACTGCTGTACGGGCCCGTTTTAATGGGTCCACAAGGATCTAGAGTCTGGCACCGCTGACTCGGGGTCAACCTCGCAGAACTTGCGTAGCTGTGGGAGCATCTTGTCCATCATGAAGCGGTAAGTCAACCCGCCATCCTCACCAAAAGCAAGTGGTGGGCATTTTTGGTCAATGCACTTTGATGCGTCGACAATAATCCAGGGTGGGGTGTTGTGGGTCACGATCCGAAATTTCTTGCCGCCTGCGTGGGGAACGCGAGATTCACAAGGCTGTCACGCAGGACGATGAAGATCATGAGATGCAAGTGCAGTGCAAAAAGTGCAAGTCTACTAACAAATACATCTTGCCAGGGAGGGGCATCACAGTGCGGGTTTACAAGGTCGGCCTCGAGGACCCCTTCTGCCGCCGGGATAGCAAGTGTCGCCAACGCGACCAGAATCCATATTCCCAGCCTTATCGGCAGGTCCACGCCGCCGTGCATCGCCGTGCCTTGCGTCTGAAAGGACTCAAAGACTTCGTAAAGCCCAGTGGGCGCAGCTAGATAGACTTGACGCACATTGCAGGCCGCACCCCACCCGCCGCGAGAAGCCGCCGGAGTGATAAGTCGCCAATTGAAGGTCATGAGTCTCATTGGGGGGATTTGCACCCCGTGCGAGACGTGTTGGAGGGATCTCAGGCTCGAGCGAACCGTCCCCTGACCATTACTGAATCGGGAGGGGGGGGGGCGCCTTAAGGTGCACCACCGCGCCTACATTGTAGCAAGCTACATCTCATACGAAGTGTCAGTGCAGATACTGAGAAGTTGAAATGTTTGGCTAACATGGGTGTGCTCATGGTTTACTCAGTAGAATGGTGTTTTCCGACTTCATCCCTTCTGGCACCACCGTGGCGGTCGCCGCGGGTATCAGCGCAACACTTGCAGTAGTCTACATATCTGCTCGCTCAAAGGATGAAGCAGCTTCTTCAACTCCATCTCGCGATGAAGTTTCCAAGGTGATCAAGAAAAGTGCGCAAAGCGACCTGGCTGCTCTCCTTCTTCCGCGTTCCTTCCTCGACAGAACACCGCCAAAAGGTCACACTCTTTGTGAAACCCCAGCCCCACTGTATCATTGTGGGCCATGGCATGAACTCGTCAGGTCCTGCTCGGCGTATCTGATACCTCCAGCCTCCAACGCAGCTGCGCCAGCGCCTCCCGGAAACAGCAACTGGCTTTTCGGGCCTGTCGGGAGCATCATTTCCGATGTGAGTAAGCCGTGTGTCCGCGTTGCCGCTGTCGTGTGCTCCATGCAAAGTCTCTCTTCGATTTCGCGCAAGTGACCAAGAGCTTGCCACCCTTGACAGGTCGCGGAGACTGCTACGGAAACTGCTCTTGGCGCACTCAGCCCTGCTATGGATTTCCTTGCGGGCGGTGGGGCCGGTTTCGGAGCGGCTGCTGTAGAACCCGCCAAGGAGGCGGTCACGAACGCCCAACGGCGCGTGCAAGGGGCCCGCCGCCTTGCAGCTGCGCGCGCGAACCCGGCGCCCTCGGTGTACTACAGGGTCTATCCCCTCCCACCTTGTTTAGCTCTAGGGAGGCACAGCAAGCCGGCCCGCCTCCGCACTTTACTCCCCGCACCCACCCGCACCCGTCTGCGCTTCGCAGCGGCCAGTCGGGGATATTCAGTGCAGACGTTTTGCCCCATCTATCCGTGTGCCATGCGAAGCGTCTAAACGCCGCCGCGTCGTCAGTCGATGTCTGCAGAGATGGGGCGGGCGCCAATGCTGCCCACTCAGGTGGAGCCTCAGAACGAGGAAGAAGCCGCGGCGGCCGCCGCAGAGGAGGAGGCGCGCAAGAAGGCGGCACGTGCACACATCCGAGTGCACCCCCGTGCCGTGGCGTCCTCAGGCAAAGCCGACGGCTGGCGAGACCCCGACTTTCCCGCTGGAGACTGGGCAATCGACCATGCGGCCGGTGCGGGTCTGGCACAGCGCTTCAGTGGCGCGGTCGCGTGGGTGCCGCCTGCGGCGGTCTGCGCAACATCAAAGCCACCTGGGTTGCGCGCTGATGGGGCCGAAGGCGGAACGTGGCTTTGGGATGACCCGCGCGAGCCAGGGGTGAAGGCCGGGGCTATCTCGGGCCGCGAAGCCGCGGGGGAGCACTACCTGGCGACTGCAGCGGTGCTCGCGGTGCGGCACGACCCCCTGCTCGCCGACGACTTGATTGACGCTGAGTTCGAGCGGCGCGGGGCGTACGGCGTGGCGCTCTACCGCGCTGGCGGCGCGCTCTCGCTCGTTTGGGTCGACGCCCTGCTCCCAGCGACCGGCGGGCCGCGCCGCTCAGCTCTGCTCATGGGCACGGGCGAGCGCAACCCCACTGACGTCTGGCCGTGCTTTGTCGAGAAAGCGATCGCCAAAACAGCCGGGTCCTACGTGGCGGTCGCGGGGCCCGCCGAGGGAATGGCCGCTGCGCTCAAAATTTTGTTGGGTTCAGCTGTCGAGACGAGCACTGTTACGAATGGCGCTGCCGCATGGCGGACCATAGACGCGGCGCTCTCCCGCCAAGGCGGAGTTGGGCGCGGTGGTGGACGTGGCGGCCCCCTGCTGCTGCTCTGTTCGCACGCGCGCTTTCCTGGCGCGCAGCACCAACTCGTGCCTGCCGCCACCACCTTTGCCGTTGTCGACACCGACACAAAGCAGCAGCTGGTGCTCCTCGCGGGCGCGCTTGGGCGTGCCAGCGATGGACCGGGCACGTCCCCCCGCGCGCCGCCACAGGACGACCCCACCGCCTTCTGGCTGCGCGCAGAGGATTTGTGTGCCCTATTTGATTCGCTCCACGTGGTTTCACGACGCGTGTCGGCAGACGCAGTCGCTCGCGGAGAAGCCCTGCGCGGGCGCTTTGCGGGACAGCCGCAAGCCATCAAGCCAGGGCTGGCTCTGAGGGACGAGCATCGCAAGGCGGACTACGGCGCGCGGGCTGCGGCGGCGAAGCTGCTGGAGGAGGAAGAAGCTAGAGGGAGGCGCCGCACATCCGGGAAAGCTAAGGACAAGACCAAAGACAGAAACAATGGACGCAAGTAGATCGAAAAACTGCTAGCGGGGCGACGCACAGGGGGCGTCGATTCCGATCAGCTTGGGCGTCGCCTCATTGTCAGCGTGTCGTAGTGATGGGGGTTTGCAAGGCTCTTTCGTGTGAAGGCACAGGAGGTTGCAAGCTGCAAACAATGTTGGTGCAAGATGGTACAGTGCTGATCCCGCTCTGTGCCTTCGCAACTCATCGCGCTTGTTTACTAGTCTAGAACGTCAAGACCAGCACAACATGGCCCGAACCCAAAATCTAAGTCGCGCCGAGAACGAAAGGATGTCCTGACAAGGTATCAGTGCGCCTCACTTCTTGCGCCCAGGCTTGTTGCTCGCCTTTACCGGCCCAGCCCTGAAGCGACCGCGCCCCGTTGTCTTGGTGTGCTGCCCACGGACCTTGAAACCCCACGCGTGGCGCAGTCCGCGGTGTAGACGCATCTTCCGCATGCGTTCGTGGTCAAGACGCAGCTGCAGATCCAACCTGCGCGAGCCAGCTTTGTGCTTCAGTAGAGTCAAGGTACCTAGCTCGTTTTCCGTGAATATCGGAGCACATTTGGGCGCAGGTTGAAGCAGTCCTCGCACGAGTGCGCACAGGCAATAGTTGCCGTCACATCAAGTTGACGCATGGGGCACGGGGGCTGGTTGCACACTTGTTGATGACGTTGTGAAGGTCCTTGCCAGTCTCCCAATCCTTGCGGCGGTTCAGCATCCATGCTGGGATGTCGTAGTCATGCGGATTCTCGATCACCTGTTGGGCAGTCAAGTCTCAAGTCCGGGGACAGCCCTTGCCAGCTTCCACAACGACAAGAAGGCAGCAACAGGTACAACACACCCTCCACCAATAAAATCTCCAGACACCGCAGTGCGCAGAAAGATCACTCGAGGTGCGTATTGTGCCATGCAGCGCTCACGGACGCAGCGCGGGCGCACCTGCACAAGCCGTTCGATTTCCTCTGGGGAGAGCGATCCGGCGCGTTTGGACGCATCGATGCCGGCCCGCGTGATCACTGCATGTCCGAAGCGCCGTCCAACCCCCTTGACCATCGTCAGCGCGTATAAAACCTACCCAGCGCTTGAGCGACTCAGGAGCTGACCTCTGGCGCGGCGACGTGGGGTTCAGTGAGTGGGGCTAGGCCACGAGGCCGTACCGTGCGGGTGCCATCGATGTTGGTGTTGAGGACGCGGATCACATGATTGAATTCATGGCGCTCCATCACGTAGTCAGGATTTGTCTCACCCCCGTCAGTCTCTCCCCCTTCTTCCTCGTCCTCATCCCCGTCGCTATCATCTTCCCCGCCTCGCAGTCTCAGGGTTGGAGACAATGTCTCAGCAATGTTCCAGTCCCCCGAAAGAAGCCTGCACGTTGAACGCCTGCTCAGTTAGAAAATTGGCATGCATATGAGGGGAGCGCCCGACACGCGGCAACTTGACATCGCGCGCCGGCAATGCATGTCCAGTGGGGATCCCACGACCAGGCTACAAGCGTCTGCCGGCGGGGCCATGATCGTAAAACCAATCTTCTGTGATGAGTTCAAGAGTAGGGGTGCAGGTTCACCTGCTAGGCGCCGCAGCACCTCGGATCCCGACGCTCACCCCCTCTACACGAGCCCCGCTGCAGGCACCCCAGCTGCTGCTCGCAGCCAGCCCCACAACCAGTGCCAGTGAGCACAGCTGCAGCCACTTCGTGATGCCAAAATGTAGCATTGCTGCAATCCTGCACAACCCACGTGACGCCTGCGACGCCCGCCAGTCCTCCGTGGACCACGGGGCGCTCGGGGGGGTGGGAAGACGGATAAGGTTGGTTGACTGGAAAATTCGGCTCTAGTGGCAGGACAGAATTTGCCGTTCCCAGAGACAGAGAACAAAGTGAGAGGGGTGCTGCTTATCTCGCGACTCCTTCGTTCCAATCGAGGCAGCGCAGATTAGCTGATCGCTCAGACTTGTAGCACGATTGTATTTTCGTACTCTGGACGCGCAAGGGCATTCGCGGCTATCAGAGTTTTCACCCGTGGTGTTTCGTAAAAACGTCGATCCCTAGTAAGAAACGGCCCAGTCTGAACGCAAACGATGGTGCGTGTAGACGGCTCGACTATTGTTCCACCTACAGCAGACTACTTAGAGAACCATCCCCGTTCAACCAAGATTATGCGCGAAGTTCTCGAGGAGATGCTGGAGAAGTACTGTCCGAAGTCGGGGGCGCAGGGCATCCAGCACCGATTTCAGAGCTTGCCAGAGGCGGTTGAACTCCCAGAGCGCCTGGTCCCCAAGGTTCCCGCCGACCTACAATTTCGATTGAAACTACCATGTGTGAATTTTCGTGGGCTTTACCGTAGCCCCACTTGTTTGACCTTCCTGGCACTCACGATTGTGGTGTGCCCCCCGGCAGCTCGAAGATGAGGAGACTGCAGAGAATCTTTCGCAGCTACTCAACCAGCTCCGAGGAGCCCTCGATGCCAGCGTCATTAAAGGTAGGCTGTGGGCCGATTGCACATGAACCCGCATGGGCACAGACCCTGCCGCTTTGCCCCAGGCTGACTCTGGCGCCGGCAGATGGGGCTGATCTGCAGCCAGGAGAAAGCTGCCAACGCGAGCTTCTCGACGCATTGTCCGACTATGTGCGCTTCATGACAGACCGCCTACGCCTCTGCTCGAAATCCTTTGCGTTGCAGTCGCTCGACGCAGGGGTCAGCAACCACATTCGAACGCAAGTGATACCAGGAATCCGGAAGTTTTGTGAGCAGTACGCCGCACGGGAGGCGAAACCCACGTTTACGGACGACGAGCTTGCGGTCCGGATCGATGCAGTGCATCGCCTGCGCGATTCGTATGCGGAGGCGCCAGACGTGTCCTCGCGCAAAGTGATCCTCTTGGAGTCCTGGAACGCGCAGGCGGCCGCCCTCGAGCTGGTCGGCCAGGCCTTTGGCAAGGACCTGGCTCCTCGAGTCCCAGACGATTCACATGCGACGATCGGGGAGGCGGCGCGCGAGCTCACACGAGAAGAGGAGGAGCGGCTGTCAGCGGCCGAGGAGCGCTGCGCGGAGCTTCGCAAGCAAGTCGAGGCGGGTGCCCAGAACGGCGCGGAAGTGCTCGCAGCGCTGGCAGCCGACGCGCAGGATGCGCAGGACGCAGCGGAGGTGGACTTTGGGGACTATGAGAAGGTAATCACAGTAGATCCTATCGCCACACGGCTTATGCCACACAGATTGGGAGGGTCTGCTGATTCACAGTGTCCGGCCGCAGGAGCTGGAAGCCATCCTGGCCTTGATCGTTCCGCGAATGCAGTCACTCAGCTCAAAATACTCGCGTGCGCGGTACCCCTCAGCCCCTCATATCGTTCCTGGCACAGCGCAGCGAAGGCAGGGTTGCGTGATGCAAGGTCACCGCCGTGACGCGTGCGCGCTGAGCTGAGCCACGTCGGCGTAGGAACTCGGCCGAAACAGCTTCTGCGGCGCGCTCTGCCTTGCTCATCGCCACGCAGAAATGGGAGGGGGAACGTGCGAGTGCGGATAGAGACGCTCGCTCTCGCATCGATAAAGCCATTTCAGACATTGCGCTCGGACGCAAAGTCCTCGAGTCGTTTGAGGAGGCTCTCAAACAGATGGGGTCGATGATGTGCAGCCGCGCCAGAGAACAGGTGGGCGGCGCCGCCCCCCAACTGAGCAAGTATGCTGGAGCATGCTGCGGAGCCTTGCGGTCTGAGAAAACACATGTGGGCGGCAGGAGGCGGCGTGCGGCGCGCGGCAGGAGAAGTGGGGGGAGGCTGGGGTGCAGCTGCTGAAGGAGGCGACGCTCAGCCTGCACGAGACGCGCATCAAGAACGAGACGCTTCTCGAGGAGTGGCAGCGCGAGGAGGGAGAGCTTGCCGAGGAGGTGTGTCCCCTGCGCCTCTCACTCAACTCTCGCTTGTGTGCTCTTGCGCGAAGCTCTGCGCGAGCGATGATGTCGGCCTCGACGGCTGCACGCGCAGATGAAAGCTGCGCTGGAGCGGCTGGACTCGCTCGAAGAGACCCGCCTGAAGCGCGAGCAAGCTGCTCTTGCTGCACGCACAGTCGCCGCCCACGAGGAGAATGCGCGTATCGCCGAGCGGCTCGATTCCGCATGCGCGAGCATCGGCCCACTGACCGAGGCCATCCGATCGGCATGAACCCGGCCCTGCATCCGCCTCCACGTTTCCGCCCCACAGTCCCTTCAACCGATCCAGCGTTTGAGTGATTGAATTCGGACGCCCGAATGCACGAGCAGGGCCATGTGGGAGTCCCGATCCCGGCTGCTGAACGCGTCCACATTGGTCTCCCCGAGGGCGAGTGGGCCTTCCGTGTGGGCGCCGCGCTCGCACGCGACCTCACGCATGAAGTGAGCCCTGGGTCACCCTAGACACCTCACGCGCGGCGCGATGGACGCGGTGTAACTCGTGCGATGGATGTGCACAGGTGGAAGCATACGCCGTACAGCACCGGCAACAGCGCCTCGACTTCCTCCGGCGCAAGCACAAGCGTTCCTTCGAGGCTCTCCAGGCGCGTCTAAACCCCCCACCCTCGTCCCGCACGGAGAGACCGGTTACCTGAGCGTGGTGCCTTGCGGCGCAGGAAATGAAAGAGCGCATCCGCTCAGCGACGTCGACGCTCGCAAGTCCTCGTCACGCCGCGCTGCCAGCCCCAGCAGGCGTAGAGAACGGCCGTCCGGGCAGCGGTGCGCGCCCCTGCACGCTGGCGCTCGTAGGCGCTGTGCGAACTCTCGGAGAGCGCAACAAGCGCCACTCGTGGGGCGGCGGAGAAGACGGGGGCGAGGCAAAGCGCGCACGTGCTGCGGTGAGTGCGGGAAAGGAGCAGGCGGGCGGCCGAGTGGAGCTGCCCGATGTGATCGAGGCTTGACCAGGTAAACCCCTCGTGCCCCCCAATGCGCCGTGCAAGCCATGCCGCGCACCCCATCCCGCACCACCTGGAGGGCCATCTCGCAGGGAGCATATCGAGTACGAGGGGGAGCACGTGTAGCAGGGCCTGGCGTGGATCAAGCAAGCCAATGGATTCATTGGGCTGGCGTGGACAAATCAAGCCGATGGATCGTATCTGTACGGATCCATTGGGCTGGCGTGGACAAATCAAGCCGATGGATCGTATCTGTACACGCACGCAGCGCGGCGCGCCGCCACATATGCTCCCTATCTCCCTATCTCTGTCTCACTTGCGCGGCGGCCGCTCCACGGAAAGAGAGAGCACCTCCACCGTCTCCTGCTCGCCCTCAGTCCCGAACGCGCACCACGCCTTGAGTCGGTCAAAGTAGATGGGGTAGCGCTCGTCTCCGCACTTATCGCGGCGGTACGTCGAGCGCGGGTCTTGCACAAGCACCTCACATAGCCCCGTGAGCGCCTCACTCCAGCTCCGCGCCAGCCGCGGGCGCTCGGCTGATGCCTTGATGTCTGCCAGGTCGAGTCGCGCTGCGTCCGAGACCCGAACTCCCAGGAGAGTCTCTTCGCGCGGCAAGCACCACGTCGGGCAGCGGACGTCGCCGCATGCAGGGGTGTCGTAGGCAGAGATGAAGGGCTTCACGTCGAGGACTGGGGTCCCATCCACGAGGTCAAGCGCCGAGAGTTCGAGCGTTGCGCCGTCGACGCTGTCGAGCCGCGCCAGAGTGAGGCCAATCGGGTTCGGGCGGTGCGGCGCCCGGGTCGCGAAGACGCCCTTCGCCTTGCCACGCAGCCGCGGGGGGAGAACTTTCGCGCGCGGCGAGTGCGAAGCGCCATTGTCGCTGAAGAGAAAGAGCAGCCACACGTGCGAAAAGTCAGCAAGACCGTCCAGCGAGTATTGCGGGTTGGTGCCGAACTCTACTGTCAACTTTGCGCGCGCGTGCTCGCAGATAGTGCCCTGCCTTGGGCAGCCATTCTTGGTCGGAAACGATGTCTTGATGTATCCGATGGGCCGCGATCCAAGACTTGGTGCTACCACACGCTGTGAGCCGAACAAGGCAGTCAGAGTGATGTGATGGACGGCAGGCCTCGCGCGGGGCCCTCTTCTCGTCTCGGGCTAGCGAGGGTGAGCGTGCGGGAAGCAACCGGATCCCACCAATCCTCGCTGATTCGCCGAGCGGTTCCTTTCTTCGGGGTCGCAAACGCAGGGTAGTCTAGAGGTGGGGTCCCAACGAGCGTTGTCCCTCTTCCACGAGCCCCAGCCAAGTCGACTGATTCGGACGCAAGTCCTCGGGTCGCTAATTGTCTCTCAAGGTCGCGCACGCGCGCGCGAAGAGTCTCAAGCTCTGACTTGACCATAGGGGAGTTAGCCCGTCCTTCGGGGGTACCGCGCGCAGAAGCAGCAAGCGTGAACGCCGGGAGAGGAACGCGCTGCGTCTTCGGTAAGCTCGACACGAATGTTTGCAAGGAAAAAAATAGGGCAAGCGTTGAACCCCGGGCTCTCGGGAAGCGGTAGCCCGTGAGAGTTGTGGATCTCCTGGCGCGAGCGCCACGAGAAGCACCCTTCATTGCTCGTGGGCGACGCGAACCCCGCCAGCCTCCGTTTCGTAGATTTGCGCAGAAATCTACTAGAGGGGGTCCAGATGTGCGGCGGGCCTGTCAGCGAAAGCGATTCCAACGGAGTTACGGAGAGCTCGTTGAGGGGGTGAGGAGGTAGGTCGTTGCTGGATGGCAGACAAGGACCACAAGGACCACCACCGTGACGAGGTGCCTCGGAATGAGAACGGCGGCGTCCTCGGTGAACTCCTCCTCCCCCATCTCTCAACCCCTCCCATTCTGAAGGGGTTAGTGTCAAAGGGGGCAGATAGGCGAAGTAATGTGACCAGTGCAACGCGAATGCATGAGCTCCCGATGCAGAGCACCGGTATGCGTCACCCTAAATGCGCGGTGCGCAGTGGATGAAGATGAATTGAAGGCCGCCTTCGAGTTTTTTGACGTTCAGGGCAAGGGTGTGCTTACGCCAGCGGACTTGAAGCAACGGTGCGAGCCCGCGCAGCTCTCCCCGCTAGCGCCACAGTCAGTACCTAGCTCACCGAAGGGCCTGGGGAGCAGGCTCGGGGTGTTTTATAAGAACTTACCGGCAAGGGAATACAAGTTCCTGGTCAGTGAGCCTGACTTCACCTACAAGACGCTTCACCGTCTGCTGGCGAACAACGAGTTGAAGGTTCCTGGGACCCACTGTCAGGCCCACTTGTTGCCCTGGACTGCATAGAAAAAATGCTATGGCACGAACGAATCGTACGGCAGCGCTGCGCCGTTCTGGCGCAAAGTCTGCCGGGGGAAGATCTCACGCAAGATGTACCGCAGGACTTCGATCCTGTCAAAGAAGCATTCAAGGTTTACGACCCGCACGACACTGGTTTCGTCGACATCGAAACGCTCAAGGGAATCTTCACAAATCTTGGTTTCGGAGACATTACTCCGGAAGACGTGACAGTGCTGGTCGAGACTGCTGACAGTGGTGCGCTGCCTGCCCTCTCTGTTGAAGCTACGTGCCACGCATCGCGATTACTGTGCACAGTGGCACAGTCTCCCGGAAGACTGGCCGAAAGACTGACCCAATGTCTGGCGCCTGACGCGGCAACAGACGGAGATGGGCGCATCAGCCTCTCAGACTTTCGCCGAATGGTGTCCCACTCCAAGTCCAAGGAAGCCGATCTGGACCTGCTGCACGCAACCGTGACGGGCGCCGCCAGTGGCAAGAAGCGATGAGCGTTACACTGATGGCATGCCATTCATTGAAAACACTTCGTACAATGGGGAACCACCACTCGCCGCACCACGCGTGATCACTCTACCTCCGAATCAGGGACGAGATCGCGCAGCCGCTGGAGGTTACTTTTCGCGACGCCGTGCAACTCTGGAACTGCCCGCATTAGAGCCTGTGCACGGCCGGCAGTCAGCTCTACCACGCGTATCCCCAGTTTTGACCCAGGGCACAGCATTTTGGCAGTTGGCAGCTCTCTTGTTTGTGCGAAATGTAATGAAGTTACCGCTTTCTCCTCTTCATTTGCGAGGAGTTGCCCCAACAGCTCCCGGTGATGGGCTGAAGCGTCGCCACCTAGCGCTGAAAATTGCCGTCGGGCCTTTTCAATTCTTTCCCGATTCTTGTCGCGGATCTCATACATGATCTCAGCTCCACGCAGCTGCCTCCGTGCGATATCTTTCAGTTCACACACGGCAGTTTGGAAGTCAGGCTTGGCGTCGACTTTGGTGTTTTCCCCATCCTCCGGCATGTCGATGCCTTCCTGGAATTGGACATCGAAGTCGGCAGGATCTGGAACATGCTCCAGAGGGGATTTGCATGTTCCATCGTGTGACCTGATTTGCGGGTAGTGTGTCGCAGTGGATGCGTAAATGACTGGGACACCGAGCGCGAGAAGCAGCGTGGGGCGCGCTAATTGCCGGATCGATAACCATCCGCCGTAGTCGGCGAACGGGTCACGAGCAGACGCCGCTTTCATCTTTCTCTGGTGAGGAAGGGATCCTGCTCGTTAAATTGGAACCGGGTTATACAAAAAGAAGAAGTGTTTTGGCAATACGTCGGCCTCCGATTCCCCAGAAATCGCGAGCAAGGCCGCCGCGTGGAGGCCTATGGCGCGCTCACGCGCCAGGCGGTGGGCTTATACCGTTTCCTTGCTCTGCTTCACCATACTTTCAACTGCAGCCATGCCCTTGAAGCAATTTCTCATGAGCCCGGCACACTGCCGCTCGCCAAGGAAGCAGGGCACGAGCACGGCAGCCTTTTCGCCGCCACCGGGGCTTTTCGGGGTGTTTTCGCCGAATATGATAGGGGGCGGGAGACCGGCGTTGTGCCTACGCCCTCAGCTAGACCATGCTAGTTTCGCAGCGCCCAATCGATCGGACAGGCGACCCTTTGCGCGTGGTGCGTGGAGGCCCGCAGTACTTCGAATGGGAGGCACCGAGACTCCAGAGGAGGAGGAGAAGCGCCTTCGCGACGAGATGGCTTCGCTCCTTGGAAAGTCTGGACGTGACGTTGGTATGCGGCAAATGAAGGCGCCGAAGGGATCTCTTGAAGCACTCCGCTCACGAGTTCCGAAGAGTCCTTCTCCCAAGCCCTCTGCGACAGCGCCGCCGCAGGCACCCCAGGCTGAATCGGTTATGCAGGCTGCTACTCCACCGGTGCAGCGCCCGAACCCAGCGCCCGAGCCAACCTACTCTGACTTTGATTCGCTCATGCGGGGCAAGACTTCGTCCACACCGCCAATGCAACCCTTGCCAGACGAGGTGCCTCTTCCAGCTGCAGTGAAGCCGTCCTACGTGGTTGCGGGAGATGAGGGAACAGTAACGCTCGATGCGCTCGCTGCTGGCGACGCTGCACCCGATGTATGGTCTGCGCTTGAGACGAGCGAGGGCAAAGAAGTCTCTCTGGGCGCACTGGGCGACTATCACTTTGTCCTGGTCGTGCCCGAGCCTGCCCACCACACTGCTGCAGCATCTGACTCTTGGACCAGGCTGCTCATTGACCTGCAGAACAAGATCGGCAGCGCGCGCAGCGACGTCTTCGTCCTTGGTGTTTCGCCAGAGTCCAAGGAAGTACACGCAAAGATGCGCAAGCACTTCGGCCTCAAGTTTGAACTAGCCACCGACGCGGATCGCGAGTTTGTCACTGCGTACAAGGTCTGGCAGCCTCAGGCAGCGGACGCGGGTGTCGCTGTTGATCGCCAGTCTTTTCTAATCGACATTGCGTCGCGGACTCTTGCCTACGTCTTCACGAAGGTACAGGTGTCAGGGCATGCTGAGCGCGTCAGAGAGGTGCTCGATGAGCTGGCCGCTGACGCAGACTCACCCCGCGGAGGCACCAAGACCCTTATTGCGCCACCATCGCGTTCTTCTGGCCCTATTGACGTCGATCCTTCCACCTCTCCCGCCTCACCAGCTGCCACCTCGCCTGGGCCCTCGTCACCCGTCCCAGAGCTCGTTTCACCTCCTGCCGTCCCATCCTCGCCTCAGAGCGCCACCCCTCCCTCATCTCCGAGTCTCAACCTCGTCTCTGCATCTTCTGCGACCAGTGTGCCATTTGAGGGCAGTACTGATGGTATTCTGCCGATCTGGAGTGCCGCGCACTGCCGAGCGGCTGCGCATCGCTCTCACAGCAGCTTCGCAGCTTCCTGTGGGCACTAAGCAGCGGAGGGGCGGGTTGGCAGATGATGTTGAGGTATTTCCTTGCGATAAGGAAATGATAGGGTGCCTAATCGGGCGCGCGGGTCTACGTGTCAAGGAGCTTGCTTCGCTCTCGGGCTGTTCTCAGATCCGCTATGACGCGGTGGCAGGAACCATGAATGCGAAGGGTTCCGCTGCTCAGTGCGTGCCCTGCACACCGCTGCTAGAAACGCTGTATGAGATCTGCATGGCCTCAAGCGCCCTGGATGACATTATTTTCATGCCATGCAGGCGCCAGGAGGCATATCGGATCATGCAACTTTGGATGGCAGCAGTTCAGGAGGAGACTGTCCCAATGCCGGTTGAAATGCACGGCGTTGTAATCGGATTGCGCGGGAAGAACGTCCAAGAGATCGAGGCCGAGAGTGGGGCCAAGGTGCGATTTGATCGTAACGGCACAGACGCCTCAATGCTCGTGACGGGGAGCAAGGAGCAGCGCGAGATTGCGATCGCCATGGCCAAGGAACAGATCGCGAAGCGCTTTGTCGAGGAGGAGGACGTAGAGCTAGGGCCGGTAGATACCGCGACGGCGCGCGCACTCATCGGAACCAAGGGATCCAATGTCAAGGCAATTGAAGAGGGCTCCGGCGCGCGCATCCGATTCCAACTCGATGGAGGACGCGAGGGCAGCAACAGCATGACGCTGCGCGGGACGCAAACTCAGCGCGATGCAGCGCGGAATATGGTAGAGGTTAGGCTCAAGGACCTTGGTGCAGAGACGCGCCACTCGCTGGAGGGCATCGACATTCGCACACTGGTTGGTCGGGGTGGATCAGTGGTGAAGCGCCTTGAGGCCGAGAGCGGTGCCTCGATCTCTGTCGTGCAGGCAGAACCTTCCTTCGTGTCGATCCGTGGTGAAGACGCGCAGCGCGAGGCTGCATGGAAGTGCATCCAGGCCGTGATCGAGGCATCTGAGGAGACGATCCATGAGATCCCGCTTCCAATGCGGCGCGTGATAATTGGGACAAATGGAACCAACGTCAAGGCGCTTGAGGAGGAGACTGGCGCGCGCGTGACGATGTTCTGGGACGACGAGAAGGCCAAGGCGCGTATCAACGGAAACGCCGAGCAGCGCAATGCAGCGTGGGCGAAGATCGAGCAATGGATCGAGTCGCCCGACTTCCTCACAATAGAGCAAATCTCGCCCGACGCGGTCACGGACTTCCTGCGTTACCGCGCCAAGCGCCTCCGCGACGTGGAGGTGCGCTCGTCAACGTCGATCTCGATCGCGCGCGACCCGGAGTCGGGCGAGGCGATTGTCGGGCCAGACGGATGTGTGGAGGCACGCCCCCGCCATCAGTGCCCTCGTCTACTGGAATACCACGTCACAAGCGGGCCGCCGGACCCGTTCGGAACCTGTCCTTGGCTGACTGATTGTGGACTCTCGGCCAGGTGAACATTCGCGGCGTTGGAGAGTCTCGCAGCGATGCTGCAGCGATGCTGCAGCAAGCTGGGCAGCAGCTTTCTGAGACGTATGTGCTTGCAGAAGTGCTTGGCGTGGCAGAGTGCACGATCCTAGACGTGCGGCGCCTCATCGGGCGGAAGGGCGCGACTGTCGCCGCAATGGAGAAGGCCTCGGGCGCGTCGATCTCGTTCGACCCGTCTGTCCCGCCCAAGATGCAGGTCACAGGGACGGCCGAGGCGAAGGCGAGGGTGCTTGAGCTGGTTCGCGCAGACCACGACGGACGGGAAGAGGACATCATGCCGCTGGCGGTGGAGTTGCACGGGACCCTCATCGGTGTCGGTGGACGGACGATCAAGCGCCTCGAGCGTGACTCCGGGGCTCAAATCTCGTTCCGTTCGTTGCCTGAGCCGGGGATGGTGGTGCGCGGCACAGCCGACCAGCGGAAGAGCGCGCTGAGCATCGCCTCGAAGCTGCTTGAGAGCGACGTGGCAGAGGCAGTGTACATTGAGAAGCGCAATTTCGGGTTCCTCATCGGCAAGGAAGGTCGTGTAATCCGCGATTTCGAGCGCGAGTCTGGCGCGCGTGTCCAGGTACTGACTGACAGCAATCGCGACGAGGTGATCAAGCTTGGGCTCGATGTTGACGCTCTTATCGCAGACATCCCGGCTGGTCTGGACCAGGCCGTGGTCGTGATCAAAGGCACCGAGGAGCAGCGAAAGCTGGCGAAGGAACTTGTCCTTGGGGCAATCGAGCAAGAGGGATCCGCGCAAGTGGGAGTCACTGCAGAGCAGCGCGAGTATCTACAGTCCTCCAACTCGCTTTGTCTTAGGGAGCTCGAGCAGGCGCATAGCGTCCAATTTCGCTTTGTGCGTGCACCCGCGTCGCAAGGGATCGAGGCCGAGGCAGGTCAGCAAGGAGAGGTCGAAAGCTTCGTGGAGTGCCGCGGGCGGACCAACAACCGCGCGGCGGCGATCGATGCGCTCCGCGCCGTGCTCGATGAGAAGGAAGAGAGCCATGAGATGGCGCATGCGGAGTTTCCGCTGCTTTCAGTGCGGCTCGTCATTGGGACCAAGGGGCAGCGCGTGAAGCAGATTGAGGCCCAGAGTGGTGCGCGGGTGCGCTTTGACACGAGCGAGCCCGTGCGCGCCATCATCCGAGGAAGTGACGAAGCGCGCGCAAAGGCGTGGGAGTTACTGCAGGCTGTCGAGAGCGAGTCGCAGGCACGAGTGCCCTGCGCACCCTAAGCCATGCCGCTGGAATGGTGTGTGAGCGAGACTCTGACAAGCGTTCGTGTGCAGATTGAGCGCTTCCCCCTCAAGATGTCGAAACACTATCTGCTGATCGGGCGCGGCGGAGAAGTTGTCAAAACAATTGAGGGAGGCTCACAAACCGCCATCTGCTTTGCGACGGAGCCAGAGCCCGCCATGATTGTGATGGGGGAAGCGACAGGGCGTGCCAAAGCGTGGGAATTAGCAAACCAAATCCTCGAGGAGATTGGAGAGGTGGAACAGGAGATTTTCGAGGTCGGACGCGAGCACCATGCTGTGCTTATCGGTTCAAACGGTCGGCAGATCCAAAAAATCGAGAAGGAGTCGGGGGCACGGGTACAATTTCAAGCAGACAAAGACATGTGCATGATCACCGGCAGTGCGGAGCAGCGCCGCGCGGCGTGGGACGCGATTTCTCTTTTGATCGAGCAGGGGTTCGTGGAGCGCTTTCCCATCGATGCGACGCAGGTTCGATTGCTGATCGGGCCAGGGGGAAGCATCGTGCGTGAGATCGAGGCGCGGAGCGGCACGCACATCTCTATGGAGCGCGAGCCAGAGCCAGGTATGGTCGTGCGCGGTACCGCGGAGGGCCGCGCGGAGGCTATTCGCATGGCACGTGAGATTCTCGCGGGCGATGCCGAAGAAGCCTTTTACGTGGAGCAGGTGCGTTGATAGCCCACGTGCATGCGCGCCGTGCACCCTTTGAGCCTTGCGTCCAATGATGGCCGAGGTTGTCCGCTCCACGAGCAGTAACTCAGACCATGTGTGCGCGCGCAGCGCTACCACGGGTACCTGATTGGAACGGGGGGGGAGCGCGTGCGCTCTATCGAGGCCGAGACGGGCACACGCATCCAGATGAGCGCCACAGAGCCGGTCCTCTCGATTCGTGGGTCGCCCGAGCGGCGCGATGCGGCGTGGGAACGTATCCAGGTCGAGATGGACAAGTACGACGATGAGGTGATGATACTTGATGCCTCGGAGGAATCCGGAGAGGCTACCGAGTGAGCGTGGCGCGACAGGTGAGGAGGGATTTGCAGGCGCGGCGCTGTTAGGGATTGTAGGACAAAAGTCGCGTGTTACACGCGGCCTGGTAATTACCGCGCTTCAAGAAAGACATTTACGCCGGAGAGAGGCATGCGCCGCACGTGGCCCGCTATTGTGCACAGAGCAGACCGCTCTTAGGTGTCGCCGACAACTGGCTTGAACCACCACGACGCAGAGAGCGGCCCGTCCTTCTGCACTTCTGCAGGCTGTCCCGAGCTCCGCCCCTTCAACTGTGCCCCGAGTGTCACGAACGACGACATCAGTCTCGCAGGCTGGGAGGGCGCCTCAGGCGTGAAGGTTTAGCTAGGGGTTTCAGTCACAGTACCTTGTTCCGCTCCTCTTGCTGTTCCGTTTTTC
>Ga0209335_10001716_pt1 | contig 24797 bp, 26 predicted proteins | sample COG_09_FD_184753 | JGI IMG/M metagenome (GOLD analysis project Ga0209335, IMG submission 184753) | Pelagic Microbial community sample from North Sea - COGITO 998_met_09 (SPAdes) (version 2) | ecosystem: Environmental > Aquatic > Marine > Neritic zone/Coastal water | place: Helgoland, sampling...
ATTAAGACTTCAGCATCTCCGGTAAACCTTTTATCTCTATTTGATAAAATTGAATCCCCTTTAATATCAAACATGGTAATGCTTAATGCAAAAGGCGATCCGTTAATATATTCAAATTCATCTAGTTTTTCAATTTTTCCAATAATTACTTGGGAGATCTCAAGTAATTCAGCTAATTGAGAAAAACATTTAACATCATTGCAATCTTCTAAATCAATTCCTTTTTGTGAAGCTACTTCCCTCATTCCTACTCGATCATAAACTACGACCCTATTAGTTTTATTTAATTCAATTGCAAACTCATTTGTTAATACTTCAGCTTCTAATTTTATAATACCTTTAGGAGCAAAATCAAGAACGGCTATAATGGGTTTTTCATTTTCATTGCTCTCATCAGTTGAAGTAGCAACGTCTTGACTTAATAAAAATGGCAAACAAAGCGAATAAACAAGGAATGAAAGGGGTTTTTTCAATTTATATGTGTTTAGTGGAAAATTTAACATTGTTTTTTTTAAAGTAAGACTATACTTAAGTTTATATCTTACAGTAGTGACAAAGCAACCTTTAACATATTTATAAATTCTGTAATTATATACAATATTTTCTCACTTTTTAGTCATTAAGAGATAATAAATTTAGTTAATGAAAATTGGTGATTTAAATATAAGCACACCTATTCTACTTGCTCCAATGGCAGGAGTAACGGACTACCCTTTCAGGGTATTGTGTAAAGAACAAGGTGCAAGCGTTGTTTATTCTGAGTTTGTATCAGCCCATGGAATAATTAGAGAAAATGCTAAAACTTGGCAAATGATTGAGTTTACTGATTTTGAGAGACCTATTGGTATTCAAATATTTGGAGATACACCTGAAGTTATGAGCAAGGCAGCTCGAATGGTAGCTGATAAATTTTCACCAGATATTTTAGATATTAATTATGGCTGCCCAGTCCCTAAAGTAACAAAACGCGGTGCTGGATCCGCAGCGCTTCGAGACCTTTGTTTAATGGATGCCATAACAGCAGCTGTAGTCGAGTCAGTCCCCAATATTCCCGTTACTGTTAAAATGCGCGCTGGATGGGATAGTAGTTCAATTGTTGTTCCCGAAGTTGGTCCTCGATTAGAAAAATTAGGAGTAAAAGCTATTGCCTTACATCCACGTACAACCAAACAAAGTTATTCAGGTGATGCAGATTGGAATCTTATAAAAAGATTAAAAGAAGCTACATCTATTCCTATTATAGGTAATGGTGATATTAAAACACCGGATGATGTCATGCGTATGTTTGAAGCAACCAATTGCGATGCAGTTATGGCTGGTCGAAGCGCACTTGGTAATCCATGGTTTTTTAAACAAGCGAATGCTCTTTATAATGGTAAAACACCACCACCCTCACCTTCTATTATAGAAAAAATTTCATATTGCCGTCGACATTTTGAACATATGATTGAGTGGCATGGAGAAAGAATTGGTACGAATTTAATGCGAAAACATTTTGGTTGGTATATTCGTGGATTTGATGGTGCATCACCCTATAGAAAAGCACTTATTTGCGCACCTGACAAAAAATCAATAGATATAATTTTAGATTCAATTCAATAAGCATTTATTGAATCATTGCTTTTTCTCAGATAAATTAGCAAGCTTTTTTAAGATTAATATTTATAATTAATAAAGAGACAAATGAAAAATAACAACATTATTCCAAAACCTATAAATGAGCCTATTAAGTCTTTTGCACCTGGAACTCTAGAGAAAGCTAGCTTGAAAAAATGTATTCAAGATTTAAAATCTAAAAAAATAGAAGTTCCTCTAATTATAGGTGGAGAAGAAATCAAATCTAATCATTTGAGTGAAATGCATGTTCCTCATGACCATCAACATATACTTGGAAATTATCATAAAGCAGGATCAAAAGAAGTCAATATGGCCATTGAAGCATCCCTAGAAGCTTGGAAAACATGGTCAAAAACAAGCATAGAAGAACGAGCAAAAATATTTTTAAAGGCTGCTGATCTTTTAGCTGGTCCATGGCGTGACACCGTAAATGCTGCAACCATGTTAAATATGAGCAAAAATGTTTATCAAGCTGAAATTGATGCCGCTTGTGAATTAATTGATTTTTTTCGCTTCAACGCTTGGTATGCTCAAGAGTTGACAACACATCAACCCATGTATTCCCCAGAGGGAATGAAAAATTCACTTGAACTAAGGCCGTTAGAAGGATTTATTTTTGCTGTATCACCATTCAACTTTACTTCAATTGGTGGAAATTTGCCATGTGCGCCTGCAATGATGGGAAATGTGGCACTTTGGAAGCCTGCGTCAAGCGCTGTATATCCTGCATATTTCATCATGCAGTTACTTATTGAAGCAGGTTTGCCAAAAGGTGTTATTAATTTTATACCTGGCTCAGGTAGAGATGTTGGGCCTAATGTGATGTCAGATTCTAACTTAGCTGGTGTTCATTTTACAGGATCTACAAATGTTTTTCAAGGAATGTGGAAGACGATTGGTGAAAATATTGCTAATTATAAATCTTATCCTCGAATTGTAGGTGAAACAGGAGGTAAAGATTTTTGCATAGCACATGAATCTGCAGATATAGATGCATTAGCAACTGCAATGGTTCGAGGATCATTTGAATATCAAGGTCAAAAATGTTCTGCTATGTCACGAGCTTATATACCTACTACCATTTGGGATGCTCTTAAAAGTAAGTACATTGCCCAGGTTAATAATATAAAGATGGGCGACCCAGAAGATTTCTCAAACTTTATGAATGCAGTTATAGATAAATCAGCATTTGATTCAATAACAGGGTTTATTGACTTTGCAAATAACTCAAAGGATGCTCAAATATTGACAGGTGGTAAGTATAATGAAGAAAAAGGTTACTTTATCGAGCCTACAACAATTTTAACGAGCGATCCAAAATTTCGCACCATGTGCGAAGAAATTTTTGGACCTGTTCTCACTATTTTTCTCTATGATCCATCAAAGTGGGATGAAACCTTAAAACTAATTGACTCAACTTCACAATATGCATTAACTGGTTGCGTTATGGCAGAAGATAAAATAGCATTAAAAGAAGCTAAGGATGCACTTACTCATTCTGCCGGTAACTTTTATATAAACGATAAACCAACCGGTGCAGTAGTTGGACAACAACCATTTGGTGGTGGTCGAGCTTCTGGAACTAATGACAAAGCCGGGTCTATGTTTAATTTAGTTCGATGGGTCTCTATGAGAACTGTAAAAGAGACATTTGAGCCGGCAAAAGATTTTCGTTATCCATTTATGGATGAAAAGTAAAAACAGGATTAAATAAATGAAAATTCACGAATTCCAAGGTAAAGATATCTTTAAATCATATGGTATCCCAATTCAGGATGGATATGTTATAGATCATATTGATGACGCCCTACCAACAATTAAAAAAGTCCAAAAAGAATTCAAAACTGAGGCGGTAGTTGTAAAAGCTCAAATTCATGCAGGTGGTCGTGGAAAAGGTGGTGGTGTAAAATATTCTCCAACAACTGAGGTTGCCCTTAAGAACACCCAAGAAATGTTAGGAATGAATTTAATAACCCCTCAAACTGGGGAAAATGGACAAAAAGTAAGAAAAGTTTATATAACTCAAGCCTTAGATATAAAAAAAGAATTTTATTGCGCTATAACGCTTGATCGCTCTTTAGCTAAAGATGTCTTCATGGTTTCTTCAGAAGGAGGCGTTGAAATTGAAAAAGTAGCTGAAGAGACTCCTGAAAAAATAATTAAAGTATGGATTGACCCATTAGTAGGAATGAAGCCTTTCCATGCAATGAAGTTAGCAAATGGACTTGGATTAACCGGTGAGGCAAATAAAACTGCTTTAAAAGTTTTTATTAAAATGTATAATTGCTATATGGGAACCGATGCTTCAATTGTTGAAATAAATCCGCTAATACTTACTGAAACTGATGAGATTGTAGCTTTGGATGCTAAGTTTAATTTTGACGGAAATGCAATGTTTCGTCAAAAAGAAATTGCTGAGCTCAGAGATACGAATGAAGAGGACCCGACTGAATTAGAAGCAAGCAAATATGATTTAAACTATATCAAGTTAGATGGAAATGTTGGCTGCATGGTAAATGGCGCTGGTTTAGCGATGGCAACAATGGATATAATTAAGCTTGCGGGTGGTGAACCTGCGAACTTCTTAGATGTAGGTGGCGCAGCATCAGCTGAAACAGTAAAAAATGGCTTCAAAATCATTCTTTCTGACGATCATGTGAAAGCAATCCTAATTAATATCTTTGGTGGTATAGTTCGATGTGATCGTGTAGCAAATGGAGTTATTAAAGCAGTTGAGGAACTTGGCCTAAAAGTTCCAGTTGTAGTAAGACTTGAAGGAACAAATGCTGAAGAAGCCAAAAATATTCTATCTGAATCTGGATTAGATATTATTCCAGCAAACGATATGAAAGATGCTGCACAAAAAGTTGTTGATGCAGCGATAAATAGTTAAGGTTAAAAATGTCAATATTAGTCAATAAAAAATCAAAAATTGTTGTGCAAGGAATAACTGGTTCTGAAGGATCTTTTCACGCTACTCAAATGATTGAATATGGAACAAACATCGTTGCAGGAGTGACTCCTGGTAAGGGTGGTCAGACTGTCCTTGAATCAAAAGTTCCAGTATATAATTCCGTTGAAGACGCCATTAAAGAAACTGATGCAAACGTATCTATTATCTTTGTACCTCCACCCTTTGCAGCAGATGCAATTATAGAAGCATCCGAAGCTGGAATAGATTTAGTCGTTTGTATTACTGAGGGCGTTCCAGTCCATGATATGGTAAAAGCAAAAAGAATTATTGATCAGAATAAAACAAAGTTGGTTGGACCAAATTGCCCTGGAATAATAACGGTTGATGAATGTAAACTTGGAATTATGCCTGGTTTTATTTGTAAAAAAGGAAATATTGGAGTTCTCTCAAAATCAGGAACATTAACATATGAAGCAATTGGTCAACTAGTGAATGTGGGGCTTGGCCAAACAACAGCAATCGGAATTGGCGGGGACCCAATAATAGGCACAACGATGATTGATGCACTTAAATTATTTGAAGAAGACCCTGAAACTGATGGAGTAGTATTAATTGGTGAAATAGGCGGTCAAATGGAAAATGATGCAGCAAGATGGACTAAAAAAAATATGTCTAAACCTGTTGTTGGTTTTATTGCTGGACAAACAGCACCACCTGGTAGAAGAATGGGGCATGCTGGTGCTATTGTTTCTGGAGGTGATGATACGGCAGAAGCTAAAATGAGAATAATGACTGAATGTGGAATCTCAGTATGTAAATCTGTTGCAGATATTGGTGAAAAAATGAAATTAGCTTTACAAAATTAATTAAGGATCGACAAAAAATGGGTAATAAAACATATGCAATGATCAAACCAGATGCAATTCGCAATGGTCATCTGGGTAAAATTATTGATCATACAATTAATGCAGGATTTAAAATCCTTGGCGCAAAGTTAATCCGACTAACAAAAGCACAGGCCGAAGGATTTTATGCTGTTCATAAAGAAAGACCTTTTTTCAACGAGCTAACCACATTCATGTCTTCCGGCCAAACAATGGTTCTTGCTCTAGAAAAAGATAATGCTGTTTCAGCTTGGCGCACAACAATTGGAGCGACAAACCCAGAAGAAGCTGAAGAGGGAACTATCCGAAAAACATTTGCTACATCATTGAGCGAGAATGCTGTCCATGGTGCTGATAGTGATGAAAATGCAAAAATTGAAATAGGTTTCTTTTTTACTGATAGCGAATTAATTAGTAATCAGTAACAGTTGCATTATTGCCTTAATACCATACAAATTCTTTTATAAGCCTTTATAGCTCAATTGAAATGATAAACCTTAAAAAATATAATTTTATACTAACAGCTGCTTTACTTATATCTTGTAACAAAGAAAATAATACGGTAGCTCTTGGTGAAACTATTAATGTGTTAGCTGAAATTCCTGAAGAAAGTCAAGACTTAGAATTTATTTGGGAATTAATTAGCGTACCTGAAAATAGTTTTATCGATAATAATAATATTGAAATCGGAAATCCTAATTCTTCAGTAGACTTTACTCCCGACATTCCTGGCATTTATAGTTTAGAAGTTTCAATATTTCAATATAATGATGAGATTAGTACTGAATCATTTTCATACAATGTAGTTCAATTAAACAGTAAAGATAGTGATGAGTTGGTTGAAGATATCGTTTTAGTTGAAGAAGATTCATCTGCAATCTCAGATTTATTAGTAGAGAACAATGAACCTAAATGGTATGATTCAGAGTCTGTCGAATATGTTTTAGAAGACCCCTTAAAAGAAAATCTTGAAAAGAAATTAAGCAAAGAAGAACCGCTAATTAAAAATGTCAATCCAAAACCAAACAAAAAAACTAGTAAGAAAATAATTAAAAAACCTAAAAAAATCCGTGGTTCTTCAATTCCGTTCGATAAAGATAGATTTACTATACAGGTTGGATCTAAAAAATTCTTGAGTGATGCCAAAAAGTTTGCAGCACAATTAATTGATTCTGGATATGATGCATATATTCAAAAGGCATCATTTAAGGAAACAAGTGAAGTTTGGTACCGAATTCGTGTAGGTAGTTATGACAAAAGAGAAACGGCCACTGCTGTTGCAAAGGTTTTATCAAAGACCCGCCAAGAAAAAGCATGGGTTGATTTTGTTCGATACGAATATTGAGTTATAAATAGTTTATGGAACCAATGAATCTTAATTTTGATTTTCGTGATATATTTAAATCTCCTCGCTTAGCACTTAGCGGAAAAAAGATTTGGATTTTTATATTTGCAAATTTCATATCATATCTAATCTATTTTATCCTCAACTACATAGCACTTGCACTTTCTGGTTATTCATTTATTAATATATGGAGTACTCAAGGGCTTTACCCTTGTTTATTGATTACGGGCGGTCCATGGTATGCATTAGTATTATTCTGGGCTAGTATTTTATTTTGGCTATATGCAATTCAAATCGCAAGCACTGCTGTTTCAAGAATTACTTATAAACAGCTTAAAGGAGATGAATTTTATTCTATCAATGATTCTTACAATTATATAAAAAAACATTGGCACCCTTTAATTTTTACTTCATTTTCTCTTGGATTAATTATATTCATTTTTGTTTTAATATCAGCTTTATTTGCGCTTTTAGGTAAAATTCCATTTATTGGAGAATTCATATTTTCAATCCCTTATCTTTTATATTTATTTGGGTCAATTTTTACAATTTATACTGGATTAGTCTTTATTGTTTCTTTTATTTATTCTCCATCTATTATTGGAACTCTTGAAGAAGATACTATGGGCTCAGTTTTTAATAATTATGCGATAACATGGGGACAACCTTGGCGTATAATTATATATAATATTATTTTAATTCCACTGGCTTGTTTTTCTGTAGCTATTTTTAAGCTTGTTTTATTTTATGGCATGAAATTAATTAATGTTATTATGAGTCATGAAATCTTAATGGGCTCAAAATTAACTAACATCATAGGTTTCGCTGCAAATACTGTTTGGCCTCAAAAGTTATTTACCTCTATTGCAGAAAATTTTACTACTTGCTCTATTTTTTGTGATAGCACGTGTAATCTAGGATTTCATATGAGTGCTTTCTTTGATTTTTTTATTCCAATTAATTCATCAAACATTTCAAGTTTAGAAAGTATAGCTGGTATTATTATTGGATTTTTTCTTATAATTATTTCTATTTCTTTTATATCCTATTTTTTATCAATCTTTTCAGTTGGTGAAACAATAATGTTTATAATATTTAGAAAAATTTCAGATGATGACAATGTTTTACTTCACAAGGATGGAGAAGATTTCGATGCGGAGTGAAATAGCCTTGGTAAGCGGCCAATTTAAAGGGTAAATTCCCCGTCTATAATGAAGTTGTTTAGAACGGATTTAGAACGATTAATTTCCAATCAGCTCTTTGAAATCTCAATAGATAATTTAGAACTGGATGAACTTAAATTTGAAGGCAATAGATTGGTTTGTTCAGTTTCAGTAGAAGCTGCGGCAAGTGGCTATCGTATTCACGTTAATATGAATGCAAAATTAGTGACAACATGTGATCGTTGTCTAACAAAATTTAATGACGATAGATCATCTAACATTAATGTTATTCTTTCTAATGATAAAGATTTAATAAATGATAAAAATGTTGATGTTATTGAATTTTCAGATTCTGAAGATTTCGTTGACCTTACTTTTGTTATTCGTGATCTTATTTTATTAACCGAGCCTTTTCAACGACTTTGTAATAAAGATTGTGAAGGTTTATGCCTTATTTGTGGCATGAATATGAATCTTTCGAATTGCAGCTGTCAAAGTTCTAAAGATGATAATCGTTGGGATTCATTAAAAGATTTTAAAGATAAAAAAAATTAGGAGTTACTATGGCATTACCAAAAGGTAGGCAATCAAAAGCTAGAGGAAGGAAACGTCGGACACACTACAAAGGAGCATCTGTTCCTACCACTAAATGTCCTCAATGTAGTCAAACGAAGATGTCTCATCGTGCATGTCCAAATTGTGGATATTATAAAGGCCGTCCAGTACTTTCCACTACGGACTAATTTTTATTTTTTAAAATGATTATAGCTTTGGATGCAATGGGGGGCGACTTAGCTCCGCAGGCAATTATTCGAGGAGCTTTAGATGCAATTAATAATTCATCAGATGATTTAAAAATCATCCTTGTTGGTCATCAAGAAGAAATTAATTCTTTTTTAACTTCTTCTACTCCTAAGCAAATTTCTATACATCATGCATCTGAAGTTGTTACTATGAATGATGATGGATCAAAAGTCTTTAAATCAAAACCTGATTCTTCTATCGTTCAAGGACTAAAATTAGTAAAAGATAAACATGCTGATGCTTTTATAAGCGCTGGTCATACGGGAGCTGTTATGGCAACGTCTTTATTTTTACTTGGCCGCATACCTCATGTTAAACGTCCCTGCTTAGGTGTGTACATAAAAACTCAAACTGGTGGTAAAATTCTTTGTGATGTTGGTGCTAACCCAGATGCCAATCCTCAACAACTATTACAATTTGGAATTATGGCTTCTGTTTACCTTAATCATGTTGAAGGCATTAAAAAACCTCAAATAGGTTTGATAAATATTGGAGAAGAGCCCAGTAAGGGTTCTGAACTTTACAAAGAAACATTTAAATTATTAAAAAGTGAATTACCAAATTTTATCGGGAATATTGAAAGTCGTAATTTATTTGATTGTGATGCTAATGTATTAGTTTGTGATGGATTTGTAGGTAATACCTTAATAAAATTTGCTGAAGGATGGATGAATACTTTTTCAAATTTAATTAAACATAAGATTAAACATAAAATTAGATATAAAATCGGTGCGGGTTTAATTAAGCCCGCTTTAGAGGAAATTAAAAACCAATACGATTATGAGGAACATGGAGGAACACCATTATTAGGTGTAAATGGAATAGCGATAGTAAGTCATGGAAGATCAACGCCAAAAGCAATAATGAATTCTATCTTTGTTGCCCAAGAATCAATAAAACAGAATTTAATTCAAGATATTTCTAGCGGAATTGATAAACACTTGGGTGTGATTAATTGAACGCAAAAATCACATATACTGCTCGATATTTACCCAAACGAGTTTTATCAAATTTTGATTTAGAAAAAATGGTCGATACTTCTGATGAGTGGATTAGATCTAGAACAGGTATAGAAAAACGCCATTTGGTCAGTGAAGGTGAAGCAACTTCAGATATGTGTACAATGATTGCAAAACAATTATTAAAAAAATCTGGTAAATCTGCTGAAGAGATTGACCTTATACTTATAGCTACTAGTACTCCTGATTATTTAGTTGTTTCAACAGCTGCACTAGTTCAAGATAAAATTGGTGCTATCAATGCCTGGGGATATGATATAGTTGCCGCTTGCACTGGTTTTATTTATGCGATGGAAACAGGAGCTAAACTAGTGGAGTCGGGGCGATATAAAAACGTGATGGTTCTTGGTGCTGATACGATGAGTTCCATTGTTGATTATACTGATCGTAACACATGTGTAATATTTGGTGATGGTGGTGGTGGTGTCCTTCTTGAACCCTCGGAAGATGAAACTGGAATTATTGATTCTATTTTACATACAGATGGAAGTGGAAGTAAATATTTAACTGTTCCTGCTGGAGGTAGTCTTCATCCTGCCTCTAAAGATACTGTAGATAAAAGAATGCATTATGTTTATCAAGATGGAAAAACAGTTTTTAAATTTGCTGTAAAAAATATGGCCGAAGTAAGTAAAAGAATTTTAGATCAGAATCAATTAACTGGAGATGATATTAAATTATTTATACCCCATCAAGCAAATCAACGTATTATTGATGCAGCGGCTAAAAGGTGTGGCTTAGATAAAGAAAAAGTTTTTATTAATATTAATAAATATGGTAATACAACGGCTGGTACAATACCAATTGCATTAGATGAGGCAGTTGAGAGTAAAAGGCTAACGAAAGATGATATCTTATTATTGGCTGCTTTTGGTGGTGGATTTACTTGGGGATCAATGTTAATTAAGTGGAGCAACAAGTAGTGTCAATTGCTTTTTTATGCCCCGGTCAAGCTTCACAAAAAGTAGGTATGGGTTTTGATCTTTATAATGATACTGAATTAGGTAAAAAATATTTTAATATTGCTAATGATATAATGAATATAGATATAAAGAATATCATTTTTAATGGACCTGAAGAAAAATTGAAACAAACTCAGCATACACAACCTGCAATTTATATTGTAAGTGTTATAATTGGTGAATTATTAATTAATAAAGGTATAGAACCAATTTGTGCAGCAGGGCATAGCTTAGGTGAATATTCAGCTTTGACATTAGCAAAGTCATTTGACTTCGCAACTGGACTTGAATTAGTTAAAATTCGTTCTGAGGCTATGCAAAATGCATGCAAACTTAATAAAGGTACTATGGCTGCAGTTATTGGCCTTGATGATGATAAAATCATAAAAATATGTGAATCTTATAATAGTAAAGGAATCGTTGTAGCAGCTAATTTTAATGCTAAAGCACAAGTTGTTATATCAGGCGAATTAAAAGCAATTAAATCAATAATACCATTAATAAAAGAGGCTGGTGCTTTGAAAGTTATAGAACTTAATGTAAGTGGTGCGTTTCACTCACCATTGATGAGCTCAGCAAAAACTATTCTTTCTGATAAATTATCATCAATCAATATCAATGACAGTAGTTTTCCAATCTATAACAATGTTTCTGCCCTTCCAATTTCTAGTTCAAACGAAATTAAGAATGCTTTAATTAATCAACTAGATAGTCCTGTTCTTTGGCACCAATCGATTACTCAAATGATTAACGATGGTATCAATAATGCTATCGAAGTTGGCCCTGGGCGTGTGTTACAAGGATTAACAAAAAGAATTGATCGTTCATTAAATATGAATGGTGTAGAATCTCTTGAACAAGTTGTAAATTTCGAATATGTTTGATTTAAAAAATAAAGTAGCTGTAGTAACAGGTGCCTCTAGAGGAATAGGGAAAAGCATAGCTGAATTTTATGCAAAAGCTGGTGCTCATGTTTCTTGTATTAGTCGAAATAAAGATACACTTGATGATGTCGTTAAAACTATTATTTCTAATGGAGGCTCTGCTTCTACTAATGCTTTTGATGTATCAAAATTTATTGAGTTTCAAGATAATATTAATGATATTGTAAAAGAACATGGAACTATTGATATTTTAGTAAATAATGCTGGAATTACCATTGACAAATTAATTATGCGTATGAATGATGATGATTGGAATAAAGTTCTTGATATTAATCTTAAAGGAGCTTTTAATGGTATAAAATCAGTAGCGCGAACAATGATGAAAGCTCGTACTGGAAGAATAATAAATATTTCTTCAGTTGTCGGACTTACAGGAAATTCTGGACAAGCAAATTACGCTGCATCTAAAGCTGGTTTAATTGGTTTATCTAAAGCATCAGCAAAAGAACTATCATCTCGAGGTATTACAGTTAATTGTATTGCTCCTGGATATATTAATACAGATATGACAGTAAATATAACAGATGAAAATAAAGAAAAATTATATTCACAGATACCATTAGGACGTATTGGTAATCCTAATGATATTGCTACTGCCGCCCTATTCTTGGCTTCAGATGAAGCAGGATATATTACGGGTCAAACCATAACGGTTGATGGCGGTATGGTAATGAATTAAAACAAGGAGATAAAGATGTCTACTTTCGATAAAGTTAAAGAAGTTGTAATTGATAAACTTGGTGTTGAAGATGATAAAATAGTATCTGCAGCATCTTTCGTTGATGATTTGGGCGCTGATTCATTAGATACCGTGGAATTAATTATGCAACTCGAAGAAGAATTTGGAATAGAAATTCCGGATGAAGATGCAGAAACAATAACAACTGTTCAAGCAGCAGTTGATTATATAGAAAAAAATAAATAATAAAACGTGAGTAAACGTCGTGTAGTAATAACGGGGCTTGGTGTTCTTGCTCCTAATGGTAATTCAAGTTCTGAATACTGGGATTCTATTTCGAAAGGTAAAAGTGGCATTGGATACATAACAAAATTTGATGCGCAAAACCTAAGTGTTAAAATAGCTGGTGAGCTTTCTGGCTTTAACGCAGAGGACTTTTTTGATCGTAAAGATATTAAAAGACTTGATCCCTTCACTATCTACACAATGGTCACAACTCAAGAAGCTCTTACTCAAGCTAAATTAGATAATAGTAATGTAAATATGGAACGTGTAGGTGTGATCCTTGGAACTGGTGTTGGTGGAATTCAAACGCTTGAAGAACAACATGGCATATTTTCGAATAGAGGACAAAGAAGAGTTTCTCCTTTTTTTGTTCCACGAATGATTGCAAATATTGCTGCTGGAAATTTAGCTATTAAATATGGTTTCCAAGGTCCAAATCATACTGTTATTTCTGCTTGTGCATCCGGTACTGATGCTATAGGATGTGCCGCACGTACTATTCAATATGGTGATGCAGATGTTATGATAACAGGTGGATCTGAAGCAAGTATAACAGGCCTCACAATTTCTGGCTTTGCAAATATTAAAGCTTTATCTACAAGAAATGATGAACCAGAAAAAGCTAGTAGGCCATTTGATCTAGGTAGAGATGGATTTGTTTTAGGAGAAGGCTCTGCTTCACTGGTACTTGAAGAAGAAAAACATGCATTATCTCGAGGCGCAACTATTCTGGGAGAATTAGCTGGATATGGAGCTACTGATGATGCTTATCACCTAACTCAACCTGTCAATGGTGGCAAAGGTGCTATGCGAGCTATGCAAAATGCTGTTAATGATGCAGGTTTAAGACTTGAAGATGTAGATTATATTAATGCTCATGGTACATCAACCCCCTTCAATGATAAAACAGAGTCAGCTGCAATTAAAAGTTTATTTGGAAATCATGCAAAAAAACTAAATGTTAGTTCCACCAAATCAATGATTGGTCATTCCCTAGGTGCTAGTGGCGCTCTTGAAGCAGTAGCTTGCGTTCAAGCAATTCAAAACAATCTACTTCCACCTACGATAAATTATACTGAAGCTGACCCTGAATGTCCATTAAACTACGTTCCTAATAATTCCTTAGAATCAAACATAAATGTTGCTATGTCAAATTCATTTGGTTTTGGGGGACATAATGGTGTTATAGTTATTAAAAGGTGGAATCAAGAATAGAAAGTGTCTTTATTTGAATTATTATTCAAATCACATAAATCTGATCCGCTTAATAAGCTAGAAAAAATTTGTGGTTACCATTTCCGTAACCGCAGTTATCTAAAGCAAGCCTTTACACATAGATCTATAACAAGTAACCCTAGAGAAAACTATGAGCGTCTTGAATTTCTTGGAGATGCTGTTATTGATATTGTAGTAAGTAAAGAGTTGATGAAAGAATTCCCAGAAAGCGATGAAGGTATTCTCACTCAAAAACGATCAGCATTAGTACAAAAATCATTTCTTTCATCAATGGGTAAGTTGTTAACACTTCTTGATTTTTTAATAATTGATTCAACTGTAGACCTTACCGAAGATAAAATTGCTATTAAGCAAGAAGCAAATCTTTATGAGGCTTTGATTGGCGCAATATATTTAGACAAAGGTATTGAACCGGCTAAAAGAATTATTTTAAGTACTATCTGGACTAATAGGCAAGAAGCTTGGAAGTCAGTTAATCATAAAGGACATTTGATTGAATTATGTCATATAAAGCAATTAGCCAACCCAAAATTTTTAATTTCAGATGTTTCTGGACCTGATCATCAAAAACTATTTGAAGTCCACGTTAAAATTGGTGAAAATAATTACCCAAGTGGAATAGGTACTAATAAAAAAGATGCTGAGCAAAATGCGGCACAAAATGCAATGGATATATTAACGGAATAAAGTTATATTTTTTTTATTTTATCTCTTATTCTAGCAGCAACTTCATATTCTTCTTCTTCAATTGCTTTCTCGAGTTGTTTTTCTAAAGTTTCTATGACTGGCTCTTGTCCAATTTCGTCTTCAATGTTTTTAAAGTCTTTCTCTAGTGTAATTGATTCATTCATTATATCTGATGAAACAAAAATTGGTGCATGCATACGAAGAGCTATAGCTAATGCGTCACTTGGTCTTGAATCAATTTCACGGTGACCTATTTTTTTTGATTGAATATCAAGAACTGAATAGAAAATCCCATCTTTTAACTTTGTTATTTTCACTGCGCTCAAATTAGCATTAATACCTTTAATTAAATTAGTAATTAGATCGTGAGTTAGCGGACGAGGAGTTTCCATATATTCCATTGCAATTGCAATAGATTGTGCTTCAAAAGCACCTATTAAAACTGGTAGCCTACGATCACCATCTAGCTCTTTTAATATAACAGCATAGCTACGATTTGGATGATGATATGTAATCTTTTGAACTTTTACCGGAATCATTAATGAACCTCAATTGAACTTAGAAAACAACATGATTGAGTTCAACTTTTTTTAGAAAGAATTTCTTTGAGATTATCAATTTTATCCACAGGTGTTGGATCAGTTTTATGCAATATAGCGCACCAAAAACTAACCCAATCGCCCAAATGAATCATATTTAAATACCTTTCAACTTTGGTTGATCCTTCAACTGTAACAATTTCGTGTCTTGCTGCTAAATTATTAATTATTTTTTTTGTCGAATTTTGTCTAATAGTTATTCTAGGGTGATCACTCTCATCTTTAAGCCAAATAATTGAGATTTTATTTATTAAATCATGATTATTTTCCCATCCAACTATTTCATTATGATTCATTTCAGGAAGTTCATTATGATATGCTAACATTTTCGCATTTTCACTTAATTGACCCTTCCATCTAACAGCTAAAATTGCTGAAGATTCATTTTCTCCATAAATAATTGGTAATGTTTTATATATATTTTTTGATAATAAATATGCAGGGTTTTCATTTGTTTCTTTATTATAAATCTCTCTTTTTAATTCAATTTTATCTATTGCTTTAATTAGATCATTTATGCTATTTGATTTTATTAATTTTAAAGATTTAAATAAATAAAGCATAGGTACAAAAGATAACGCTAAAGCAGCTCGAGGTTGTAAACCTGAAGGAATAATAATTAAATCTAACTTTAATTCATTAATTTGCTTTGAAAGGATACCCCCTGTTGAAATTGCAATAATTTGAGCTTTCTTATTTTGCGCATCTTCAAAGGCTGACAATGATTCTTCAGTATTTCCTGAATATGAAGAACAAATCACTAAAGTAGTATTATCTACCCAATTAGGAAGTTTATAATTCCGACAAATATACATTGGTATTTTTAGTTCATTCTGTAATATTAATCGAGTGATATCACCTCCAATAGCAGATCCTCCCATACCAGCAACAACAATATTATTAATTTTAGAATACTTATTGTTTAGAACAATAGACTCACCAATAACTTTAGCTTCTCGTAAATGATCTGGAAAATCATAGATTGCTTTAAACATGTTACTTGAATCGATTGAATTATATGATTTCATTAAAACTTCCTTTTTAAAATCAAAGTTGTAAATTTTTGCAAATGATCTTTATTTGATTTAGGAGCAGAGTTTAATGCTGAATTAGCCTTATTAATGTAATGTTCAATAGATTCCTCTAACTTATACCTAATACCATTTTTATCAAAATAAGTTTGATAATCAGAAATTTTTGAATAATTATCAGTAAAGCTTGCCCATCTTTTCGCATTATCATCTCTAGCTAAAATAGTTAGCGCAGTTTGTTTGTTTTTAGAGATATCACTTCCAAGACTTTTACCCATTGAAGATTCATCACCAAAAATCTCTAACAAATCGTCTTGAATTTGAAATGCAAGGCCTAGGTTTAAACCATATTCAAATAAAAAATGTGCATCTTCTTTTTTTAAGCCTGATAATAAAGCGCCTAACTGTGCACATAAACCCAAAAGAGCACCTGTCTTTTTACCGATCATAATTAAATATTGTCCCATTGAAATAGAGGTGTCATTCTCAAACTCTTTATCCATCCCCTGTCCTTCACAAATATTCAATGAAACTTCATTAAACCTTTGATGGATTATTTCTGGAAAACCAGTTAGTAAAAGTTGTGATAAAACAAAAAGCGCATCGCCAGATAATATAGCCGTTGGTTCATCCCATTTTTTATGAACTGTTGGTTTTCCATGACGAAAACTATCATTATCCATTATATCATCATGCACTAAAGTAAAATTATGAAGTAACTCTACTGCCATACTAGCTTTCATCATATCTTCAGGATCGGCGGAATATGAATGACCAACTAAATGAACTAAGATTGGTCTTAATCTTTTACCTTTACCATTTATAATATATCGAATAGGATCGTATAAATATTTTGGCTTATTATCTATAGGAAGCTTATTAAGTGATTTTTCAATATCACTTTTTAAAAATGAAACATGCTTTTCAAATGAACTAATGATTAGCCTTATTTTTAAAATTGCCAATTTCTTGGAGCTTATTTAATACTATAGATTGAATATCTAACATTCTCTCTTTTGTACTTGCTTCAAAACGACATACTATCACAGGTTGGGTGTTTGATTGACGAACTAATCCCCAACCATCTCCAAATTTAATTCTCACTCCATCAATAGTTATACAATCATAATTTTCTTTAAAAAAACTAACAGCTTCATTAGTAATCCTAATTTTTTCTTCATCTGATTCAGCTTCTAAACGTATTTCAGGGGTAGCATAATATTTTGGCAACTCACTTTTAAGTTGTGATAAAGTTTTATTAGTCTTTGAAAGTGTTTGTATTAATCTAGCTGCTACATATAAAGCATCATCAAAACCATAATAATCGTCTGCAAAAAATATATGTCCACTCATTTCACCACCTAACTTACAGTTTAGTTCAGCCATCCGTTGCTTTATAAGTGAGTGTCCTGTCTTCCACATAACAGGTATTCCACCATACTTAATTATCATATCTTCTAAAGCTTGTGAACATTTTACATCATAAAGGATTTCATCACCTTTTTTAACTACTTCAGGTAGAAAAAGAGCCATTAATTGATCTGCCCAAATAATTTCGCCAGTTTCATCTACTACACCTACCCTATCTGCATCTCCATCAAAAGCGATACCAATATCATAATTACCTGTTTTCATTTTAGCTATTAAATCTAAAAGGTTTTCTTCAACAGTTGGATCAGGATGATGATTTGGAAAACTACCATCAATATCACAAAAAAGTTCAGTTAATTCAATATTGAAATTCTTAAAAATTTCTGGAGCACAAATAGCTCCAGCTGCATTACCACAATCCATTACAACTTTAATAGTTTTATTAATATTAATTTTAGATAATAGCATGTTTTTATAATTACTTAAAATCTCATGTGAGACTTCAAGACCCTCACCTTTTTCAAAATCTTCTTTCTCAATAATTGTTCTTAATTCTTGAATTGACTGACCAAATACAGCTTTTCGATTACGTGACATTTTAAAACCATTAAATTCTGGAGGATTATGACTGCCTGTAATTTGAACTGCCCCAGCCACATCTAATTTATACATTGAATAATAATTTACAGGGGTTGGTAAAATACCAATATTTATAACATCTATTCCTGTACTTAACACACCACTTTTAAACTGTTTAATTAGCATAGGTGTTGTTAATCGTACATCGCCACTAAGAGCTATTTCTTTACCTCCACCCCTCTTAATAAAAGTACCAAATGCTTTTCCTAAATTTTCAACCACATCTTTAGGAAAATCGTCAGAAACCTTACCACGAATATCGTACTCTCGAAAAATATATTTATTTAATTTCATTATAAAATTTTATCTTGTTTTGTTAAAGCAAAAATTAAGTATAAAAAAGTAGGTCTTAAACTATTGAATTAAGTTATTCATTATTTTTTGGCTTTTGGCGTAAGGCTTTTTTTAAAGAATGAATTTTCTTTGATTTAATTCTTTTAATATTTGATGATTTAGTCGCTCTTGTAGGAATTCTTTTTTTAGGCTTTCGATTTAATTCAATGAGTTTTTTATGCAACCTTCTTAATGCAATTTCTTTGTTGCGATATTGACTCCTTTCATCTTGACAAGTCACTATAATTCCTGTTGGATAATGGGTTAAGCGAATTGCACTTTCTACCTTATTTATATGCTGTCCCCCTTTGCCAGAAGCTCTATAAGTATCAATCCGACATTCTTTTAATAGATTGTCAATTGAAGGAATTTCAATCATAATAACTTTCTTAAAAAACCTTTATGCTTATTTAATTTCAAAATAGCATCTTCTTTTGAACAATTATATTTAATCATAACTATAGCAGTTTTTACAGATTTGTCAGCAGCTAATAGTTTAGAATTTGCTAATTGATAATCTACGCCTGTAAGCTGAACAATAATTCTTGCACCTCTATCAATTAACTTATCATTTACTGCCATAAGATCGATCATTAAATTATCATATACCTTACCTAATTGAATCATTGTAGTAGTTGAAATCATATTTAATACCATCTTTGTTGCAGTCCCTGCCTTCATTCGAGTAGAGCCTGTTATAACTTCAGGGCCAGTATTAATTCTTATGATAATATCTGAATTCACATATAAAAAAGGTTCGTGATTACATATTAAATACACTGTTTTAGCTCCAATAGATTTAGCGTAATCAAGTGATGATTTAACATATTTAGCTGCTCCACTAGCACTAATCCCAATGATAATATCATTCTCTTTTATATTCACTAATTTTAAATCATTTATTGCTGTTTCTGACTGGTCTTCTATCCCTTCAATTGATTGACGAAGTGCTTTATCTCCACCGGCAATGATTCCATTAAAAAAATAATTTGGAGCAGAAAAGGTTGGCGGAATCTCTGAAGCATCAAGGACTCCTAGTCTTCCTGAAGTTCCTGCACCAACATAATAAATTCGATTTCCAGTTCTTATAGCATCAGTTGTAATTAAAATAGTTTGCTCTATTTCAGGAATTGCTTCTTTAACTTTATCTGATAAAGTCTGATCTTCTGAATTTATAATATGAAGAGTTTCAGAAATAGATTTAGAATCTAAACCTTTAGAATTAATGTTTTGCTTCTCAGTATTAAGGTTTTTTCGTTTAATTGAATCCATGGTAAAAATTACATTACTTCCCTTTAAGTTTTAGACATGAAAAATATCACATTTTTAATGCCTAAGATAGATTTAGAATTAGCTTGTGATTTACTTTTATCATGTGGGGCACATTCAACAACAATTAAAAATTTAGAAGAAGAAACATCACTTACAAGCATGTGGATAGATGAACCAGGCGAAAAAAGGTGGGAATCTTGGGAAAAACCAACTATAAGTATACTCGTAGATCTTGAAACTAATAGCAAATCTTTAGCCAATAAACTTGTTCAATATTTTAATTTATCTTCTGTGCCTATTCATTCTGAAAAAAAATTAAAGAATGTTGATTGGGTATTAGAAACTCAAAAAGTAAATGTTCCAAATAAAATTTCTGAGAAACTTTGGGTTCTACCTATTGGCTCAAACCTGATTGATCATAATGCAGCAAATATATTTTTAGATCCAGGTTCTGCATTTGGAACAGGCACTCACCCTACTACAAAACTTTGCTTAAAATGGTTATCAGAGAATATTAAAAAAAATGAATCAGTCTTAGATTTTGGCTGTGGATCTGGTATCTTATCAATAGCTGCTATTAAACTAGGTTCTTTATCATCAACTGCAGTGGATATTGATCCTGAAGCATTAAAGGTAACTAAACAGAACTCTTTAATAAATGATTTATCGATTGAAACATATTTGCCTGATAATTTACCTAATAAGAGATTTGATATTATTATTTCTAATATTCTATCAAGACCATTAATAGAATTATTACCAAAATTTCAATTACTTTTAAAGACTGGGGGATATCTTATAATATCTGGTATTTTAGAAACTCAAATTAATACCATGAAAAATTATTATAATGCATACTTCAACTTTATTGAACATAAAGTTGAAAAAGATTGGGGGCTTATATCAGGCTACAAATAAAATAATCAGTTTGATTCATTAGATAATTTTTTAAAATAAACTTTAGCCTCTTTCATTACTTTAGGTGAAAGCATAATTGACCCAAGCACTGTTGGAATAGCCATTAGAGCATACATTCCATCAACAAGATTAATAACCAGATCAATCGAAATCATTGCACCAATTACAATTGTGATAATATAAAAACATCGATAGTAAAAAATACTTTTTGTACCAAAAAGATATCCACTACACTTACTTCCATAATATGAATAACTCATCATTGTTGACAAACTAAATGTCAGCACCGCACTCAGAAGTAGAAACTTTCCAAATCCACCTAATTCTTTAATGAAAGCAGTTGTTGTCATTGTAACACCATTTAAACCTTCTTCTTGCCACACTCCAGATGACAAAATAACCATTGCTGTTATAGTACAGACAATAATTGTATCAATAAAAGGTTCTATCATCGCTACTAAACCTTCTCTTACTGGCTCAGTTGTTTTTGCAGCACCATGAGCCATATCAGATGTTCCTAAACCAGCTTCATTTGAAAATAAGGCTCTTCTAACACCAGCTATAATTACCGCCCCTACAGAACCACCCATTACTGCTTCTCCAGTAAATGCATCATGGATTATCAAACTAAATAATGAAGGAATTTCTGTAATATGATTAAATATAACGAGTAAACCTCCAAATAAGTATAATACAACCATAATTGGTACTAAATAAGAAGCAACCTGGCCAATCCTCTTAATACCTCCAAAAATAACTAATGCCGTAAAAAAAGCCATTATCAAACCTTGAATGAAATTTCCTGTCATTACACTATCTGTGAACCATCCATATGGTTCAAATATTTGATTTCTTATAATATCTGCTAATTGATTAGATTGAAAGATCACAGTACAACCAATGAGTCCTGCTAAACTAAAAAGGATAGATAATGGTTTGAATTTTTTACCTAGTCCTTTTTCAATATAATACATAGGACCACCTTGAATATTACCCAAGTCATCTTTTCCACGATAAAGGACAGATAAGGTACATGAAAAAAACTTTGTTGACATCCCTAATATAGCACTTAACCACATCCAAAAAAGAGCACCAGGCCCACCCATTTGAATTGCAATTGCAACCCCACTAATATTTCCTAAACCAACGGTACTAGCTAAAGCACTGGATAATGCTTGAAAATGAGTAATTTCCCCGGGATCATTTGGATCGTTATATCGTCCAAATAGTATATTTATTCCATGATAAAAATATTTAAAAGGAACAAAGCGACTATAGAATGAAAAGTATATGCCTCCACCCAATAATATAATTAATAAAGGTGGCCCCCACATAAACCCTGCAAAATTAGAAATAGCGGAATTAATTTGTTCTAATAAATTCATTTCATTATCTTTAAAAGTCTTTGATACTAATGAGATTAACCACTTAATTACTAATCCTATTTAATGAAAAAACTTGATATATATATAGTTCGTCAATTTTTAGTCACATTATCGATGACATTAATTGGTTTTTTATGTGTTATTCTAATCGTTGATTTAATTGAAAATCTAGATCGATTTATTGATAACTCTATTCCGGCCAATATCACAATTAAATATTATATTTACGCAATTCCATGGTTTATAAATATAGGGCTTCCAATGTCTATGTTAATTTCTACTGTCTTTAGTGTAGGATTATTGGCTAAGCGAAATGAGCTAACGGCTATGAAGGCAACAGGCATTAGCCTATACCGAATTGCTGTTCCAATTACTACCATTGGTCTTATAGTTAGTTTCATATCATTTGAGCTTGATAATACATGGGTAAGTAGAGGAAATGAAGTTCGATATAATATTGAACGAGAATACATGAAAAAAAGATCTCGAGTAAAAGCACAAACAGATTTAAGGAATGTATTTTTACAAAAAAATGAAAAAACACACATTTCAATAGAACGGTATAAAGTGAATACGACTATTGGTCGAAGTATTACAGCAATATTGTTAGAAAAAGGAATTGTAACTCAACGTTTAGATGCAAGAGGAATAAAGTGGCTTGACTCATTAAAAGTATGGAATGTTACAGATTTCTCAATACGTAAATTCAATCCTAATGGTGAAGTTAAGGAAATGAAATTATCCAAAAGTGATACACTCTTAAATTTAAACTTTACGCCGGAAGATATTACTCAACAATCTAAAACTCCAGATGAAATGAGCTTTGCAGATCTTACAATTCGCATAAAAGAACTAAAGGAGAACGGTGTAGATACTACTAAATGGGAGGTAGATCGATTATTTAAAATATCTTTTGCATTTACAAATCTAATTGTGGTCTTATTTGGGCTTCCTCTCGTTGTAATGAAATCAAAAGGTGGTCTTTCCTTTGGTGCAGGAATGGGGATTTTTGTAATATTTATATATTATGCTTTTATAAAATTTGGGATGTCTATGGGATACAGTGGAGTAATGTCACCCATTGTAGCATCATGGATGGGAAATGTCCTATTTTCAGTTGGAGGAATTTCCCTACTTATTTTGGCTAGGAAGTGATTGTTCAGGTAAAGGTGATGGACCGCTTTTTAAATCATCTTTTTTATCTTTTCTTCCTTTAAAACTAGTCATTGTAAACCCTAAAGATAAATTTAAGCCTTTCATTGAATGTATCCACAATCCATTTTTAAAAGAGAACCCAAAATCAATCATAACTGGGCCTCCATGAAACCCAACACCTAAACCTAATTCAGTTCTATCCATACCTTCCCAAGCAAAACCCATCCTTAATGGCATTGAAGGATATCGATATAATTCTGCACCTATTGCCCACCGCCATCTTGAATTAGCATATAGTCGATTTTCAAATCCGGTTGTTAAGTCAGAACTAATTAATAAATCATCTTTTTTATATGACAATCCGAATCGAAGTATTGCAGGATATCGAATATTAAATTGTTTTACTTTTCCATCTTCATCTAAATTTTTAATAACTTTTGAACTACTAGTAAAAATTTTCCCAGATGATAAGTTATCAGCTCTAAGTGAATCTATTGAATAAGTGTATAATACAGCTACACTATCTGATAATTGTTCACCATCCCATTTTAATGGATAATCAATTAGGTCTTTAATGAATGAAGGTCTATTCCATCCGATTGATCCAACAGCATTAATTAATGATGCACCAAATCTAAAACCATTAAATTCTTTAGTTGCGATACCAATATCTAAGCCATAGCCTGCTCCGCCAAACCCTTGTCTAATAAAATAAGATCCAGAACCATAAACTGCTTGAGGAGTCGTTATAAAGTTTGCGCTACTTGAATCAGGATCAATACCCATATAAAATAAGCCTTGAAGATATTTTAATGTAAAACCAACCGCATATGACTCAAATGGGACTGCAAATGAGAAGCCTAGCTCATGTACACTCATAATTTCTAGGCCCAAAGTCATATCTATTTCAGGGTTATTAGCATTACCCTCTAACATTAATCGAATCATACCAGCCGGTAATGCATATGAGCTCATATATAGAATATTTGATGTTAGAGCCATATTTCCAGAAGCATAATTAATACCTGGTGTACTTAGTTGACCATTGAGACTAAAAGTAAGCCCCCCTCGGCTTTGAAGCCTATTTATTATAGTTGTTTTTTCTTCGCTATCTAGTGTATCACCACTTAAAGTATTCATAGCGGCCATTGATAAATAATTATTTCCTAGTCCAAAGTCAATGCCTCCTAATTGAAGCATAAATGGCTTGTCCTTTTGAAATGCTATTAATCCAGGGTTAAACCCAACTGCAAATAGACCATCAGCGTTAGTTGTTGTTGCACCAGCCATTGCAACTGAGCGTGCATCTCTTTTTTGACCTACGAGACTTAGCGTAAGAATAATGTAAATATATATTATTCTCTTCATGGTTTTAATGACCAGTCAATTAGTTTTATTTTATTATTATTTGATGAAATTTTTCCAGCACTATGGTTTATAGTAAAATACCAACCGGACATATCAACTGTTTTTCCATCCGGAGATTTGATACGAAGACGAATACTATCTCGTAACGATTTTTCCATAGAACTAATGCCTTCTGTAGCGCTTGGAG
>Ga0209335_10001724_pt1 | contig 24713 bp, 22 predicted proteins | sample COG_09_FD_184753 | JGI IMG/M metagenome (GOLD analysis project Ga0209335, IMG submission 184753) | Pelagic Microbial community sample from North Sea - COGITO 998_met_09 (SPAdes) (version 2) | ecosystem: Environmental > Aquatic > Marine > Neritic zone/Coastal water | place: Helgoland, sampling...
TCCAGTTTCTACTTTGCCACCTAATTGATGCATCATAACTTGTTGACCATAACAAATGCCCAATAATGGAATGCCCATTTCAAATAATTCTTTTGGTGCTCTCGGGCTGTCAACTTCAGTAACTGAAGATGGGCCACCTGATAAAATTACAGCTTTTGGATTAAAATTTTCTAGGAAGGCAAAATCGACATTGTTAAAAGGATGAATTTCACAATAAACATTTAGCTCTCGCAATCGACGAGCAATAAGTTGAGTAACTTGGCTACCGAAATCAATAATAAGGAGGCGGTCATGTGATATATCTTTCATGAATGCCGTTTATTCTTATGTCGAGAGCCACGCAAGAGTATTTGTAGGTAATTATAATGCAATAAATTTTTAATTTATCATTTAAATGTCGCCATCGACACATAATAGCCGAATTTGTAACGAAATAATTAATAATAGGAAATTATCATAATACCTAATTTATAAAGGATTAGAATCATGTCTGAAGTAGCTGAACAAAGCACAACACGAAGAAGAGCCCGTGGTGGTGGAGGTGCAGCGCGACGTGCAGAGAGAACTGCTGTAGTAATTGAAACAGCAAAATATATTGAACGAAATATACCAAACTTTGAAGTTTTGAATGAAGAAGCATTAAAAGTAATTGAATATAATGCTGAAACAGTCCTTGAAGAAATTGGTGTAAATTTTCCTGAAAATCCAAAAGCATTAAAGCGTTGGAAAGATGCAGGAGCAAATATTGATGGCGACAGAGTAAGAATACCACGTGGTTTGGCACGAGAATTGATAAAGACTGCACCTGCAAAGTTTACACAGCATGCCAGAAACCCTGAAAAAAACGTTGAAATAGGTGGTAACACTATGGTTTTGGCACCAGTTTATGGGCCACCATTCATTCGTGATTTAGAGGGTGGGCGTCGATATGCAACAATATCTGATTTTCAAAAAATTGTTAAACTTACATACATGTCTAAATACCTTCACCATTCTGGGGGAACTGTATGTGAACCAACAGATATAGCAGTAAATAAAAGACATTTAGATATGCTTTATGCACATATGACACTTACTGATAAGCCGTTTATGGGGTCTGTGACCGCTCCTCAAAATGCTCAAGATAGTGTTAATATGTGCAATATTCTTTTTGGTGAAGAATTTGTTCAAAATAATACTGTTATGACATCATTGATAAACATTAATTCTCCAATGGTGTTTGACGATATAATGATGGGCGCCATGGAAGTTTATGCAGAAAACAATCAGGCATGTATTGTATCTCCATTTATTGTTGGTGGTGCAATGGCACCAGTATCAGTTGCAGGTACATTAACGCAAGTTTTGGCTGAAGCGCTTGCTGGGGTTGCTTATAATCAACTTTGCCGGCCTGGAGCGCCTGTAATCATGGGTGCTTTCGTTGCCTCAATTGATATGAATTCTGGAGCACCAACATTTGGAACACCTGAAGCGTCAAAAATTCTTTATGGGGCAGGGCAATTGGCTAGACGTTTAAATCTACCATTTAGATCGGGCGGGTCATTATGTGGATCTAAGTTGCCTGATGCTCAAGCTGCTTATGAAACAGCAAATACTTTAAATGCTGCCTTATTAGGTGGTGTGAACTTTTGTTTACATTCAGCAGGTTGGTTAGAAGGTGGATTAGTTTCAAGTCTTGAAAAGCTTGTCATGGATGCAGATCAATTAGGTGTTTTGCATTCTATTGCTGAAGGCGTAGATATGTCTGAAGATGCTCAAGCAATGGGTGCAATCAGAGAAGTTGGTCCAGGTGGACATTATTTAGGATGCGAACACACTCAAAATAACTTCAAAAGTAGTTTTTGGAGAAGTGATGTTTTAGATTATAAACCTTTTGAGACATGGACTGAAGATGGCGAGAAAGATACGGTCACATTAGCAAACGAAAAAGTACAGAAAATGTTAAGTGATTATATTCAGCCACCCATTGATCCATCTATTGATGAAGCGCTGAAGGCTTATATGCAATCACGTAAAGATAGTGAACCTGACGCATTTGGATAATTATTAATTTAGATTTAATGCATTTATTATTGGAATAAAGCTTTCAGCTTTTAATGATGCGCCACCAACGAGGCCACCATCAACATTTTTTATGGCTGATATTTCATGTGCATTTTTTGCATTCATAGAGCCGCCGTATAGAATATTTACTGAATGTCCTATTTTTTTTCCATAATTATTTTCTAATTCTGCTCTGATAAAATCATGCACTTCTGTAATTTGTTCAATTGATGGTGTCAGCCCAGTTCCAATCGCCCAAACAGGCTCATACGCAATAATTATAGTCTCGCCAGTTATTTCTTGGGGTAGTGACTCCAATAACTGCTTTTTAATTATATCCAGAGTTATACCAGTCTCACGTTCTTTTAAGGTTTCGCCAATGCAAATAATTGCCTTAAGCCCTTCATTTAATGCAATCTGCGCTTTGGATTTTATTAAATTGTTGTTTTCATTATAGTTCACACGTCTTTCAGAGTGCCCGACAATGACATGAGAAGCGCCAGCATCTTTGATCATTTCCGCTGAAATATCGCCAGTAAAAGCACCTGATGCCTCAATGTGACAATTTTGTCCTCCAGAAAAAATATTTTTTGTTTTTTCTGATATTTCTCTAATTAATGTATCAGGAACACATAAGATTACATCACAATTTACATTCTCTGATGCAGCATCAATAAGTAATATTTCGTTGAAATTTTCGCGAAGACCATTCATCTTCCAATTTCCAGCTGCAATTGATCTTCTCATATTTTAACCTTTTGAAATATTGTGATTTTTCATGTAATTTGTAAAAAATTACATGCCTTCAAATTTGATACTTTCACCACATCCACAGGCTTCTGAAACATTTGGATTATTGAATTTAAAGCCGGCTTCAAGAAGTGATACTTCGTAATCAATCTCTGTACCAAACAAAAACATTTGTGCCATTGGAGCAATCATCACAGTTGCTCCATTTTGTGTAATTATTTCATCGTTTGGATCTATGTCGTCAACATAGTCCATGGTATATTCCATGCCGGCACAACCACCTTTTTTGACACCAACCCGAAGCCCTTTTTTATTACCTTGTTCCATTAGCTTCCGTATCTGTGCTGTTGCAGTTTCAGTAATAGTTACAGCTTGTTTTCCTGGTATATTAAACATTTACATAAAGCCTAATTCTAATCGAGCTTCGTCTGACATCATATCCATGCCCCATTGCGGCTCCCAAATCAGTTCAACATTAACTGATTGTACGCCAGGAATTGGTTCAATCGCATCTTGAACCCAACCTGGCATTTCTCCTGCAACAGGGCACCCTGGTGCTGTGAGGGACATTTTCACGTCTACTGCTCCAGAATCAGAGATCTCAATTGTATATATTAATCCCAAGTCAAAAATATTAACTGGTATCTCAGGATCATGAACAGTTCTGCATGCCTCACAGATAGGTTCATACAATGCATGATCAGTACTTGATGGTACAATTAACGGTGTACCTTCCATTTGTGTGTCATTTGAAGCGTTCATTGTTCTTCTCACTTGGAATTCTTGAGTAATCATATAAGGAATAGAAAAGTAAACGTCTAGGGTGACTCGACATGACAAACCGTTTTCAATTTAATATCAATGCAACAGATGGGCGTGCCCGAACTGGAGTTATAAATACTCCAAAAGGTGAAATACGTACTCCGGCGTTTATGCCAGTAGGAACTGCGGCAACTGTCAAAGCAATGATGCCCGAAAATGTCCGAGCTACTGGCGCTGATATACTATTGGGTAATACATATCATTTGATGCTTAGGCCTGGCGCTGAACGAGTTCATAATTTGGGAGGTTTGCATAAATTTATGAATTGGCAAGGTCCAATTTTAACAGACTCAGGTGGATATCAGGTTATGAGCTTAACTGATTTGCGTAAGCTCACAGAAGAAGGTGTTAAATTTAAAAGCCACATTGATGGCTCTCTTCATAATTTGACACCGGAGTATTCAATGGAAATTCAGCGACTGCTTGGCTCTGATATTGTAATGTCTTTTGATGAATGTACTCCATTTCCTGCAACTGAAAAACAAGCAAAATCAAGTATGGATTTGTCAATGAGATGGGCGCAACGTTCTAGAGATGCATTTGGGGATAGGCCAGGATATGCACTTTTTGGAATTCAGCAGGGCTCTACATTTAAAGATATGCGTGCAGAAAGTGCTGATAAATTAACAAAAATTGGCTTTGATGGATATGCCGTTGGAGGTCTTGCAGTTGGTGAAGGGCAAGATTTAATGTTTGAGGTTTTAGAGTATGCCCCAAATCAATTACCTCAAGATAAGCCTCGATATTTAATGGGGGTAGGTAAACCAGACGATATTGTTGGTGCAGTTCAAAGAGGAATTGATATGTTTGACTGTGTTCTGCCAAGTCGATCAGGGCGTACAGGTCAAGCACTTACAAGGAGGGGAGCAATTAACATGCGAAACTCTAGGCATCGAGACGATCAAAGACCATTGGACGAAACTTGCGAATGCCCATGCTGCAAAAATTATAGCAGAGCATATATACATCACGTTCATAAAGCTGGTGAGATAATAAGCTCTATGTTACTTACATGGCATAATTTACATTATTATCAAATACTTATGTCTGAACTGAGAGATGCAATTGCAACAAATAGTTTAGATGCATATGTAGCTGAATTCCATGCAATTCGAAAAATAGGCGATATCGAACCAATATGATGGAATTAGAAATTATTTAAGAAATCAGGGTTCATTTGCTTGACTTTTCATGTTTGGTAACCACATTATAGGTACCGTAACTTACAGGAAAAATTTTACGTTGCTGCGAATGTGGGGCGTTAGATTTTTTGCTAAAATAAAGGAACTACCATGACCGATGCTAAAAGCGTCTCTTTTCCAGTATTGCCACTAAGAGATATTGTTGTTTTCCCAAATATGATTGTACCACTTTTTGTAGGCCGCGAAAAATCTGTTCGTGCTCTTGAAGCTGTAATGGAAAATAGTAAAGAAATTATACTTGCCTCTCAAATTGATCCATCAGAGGATGATCCAACTACTGAAACGATTTATCAAAACGGTGTTTTAGCCACTGTAATGCAACTATTAAAGTTGCCAGATGGAACAGTTAAAGTATTGGTTGAAGGACAAGATCGTGTCCAAATTACCGAATATTTAGATAACGAAGAGTTTTTTGAAGCTTCAGCTGATGTACTTGAAGTTACACGTAAGGATGAAGCAGCAATTGAAGCTCTGACACGAACAGTTTCAAAAGAATTTGAGCGTTATGCAAAAATGAATAAAAACGTTCCAGATGAAGCGCTTACAACTGCACTTGAAAGTGACAATGCTGGCGCACTTGCGGATACTGTGGCGGGCCATTTAGCTATCAGGGTTGATCAAAAACAAGAGTTGTTAGAGACACTTGATGTAGGTGAAAGGCTTGAAGCCATTTATGGTCTCATGCAAGGAGAGATGTCTGTGCTTAAGGTTGAGCGCAAAATCAAATCACGTGTGAAAAATCAAATGGAAAGAACCCAACGTGAATATTATTTGAATGAGCAAATGAAAGCTATCCAGAAAGAGTTAGGTGATGGTGAAGGTGGAGACGATGAAGTATCTGAGTTAGAAGAACTAGTCAAAAACACAAAATTTTCCAAAGAAGCAAAAGAAAAAGCTGAAGGTGAATTGAAAAAACTACGAAACATGTCGCCTATGTCTGCAGAAGCTACAGTTGTTCGTAATTATCTAGACTGGTTAACATCTATTCCATGGAATAAAAAATCTCGTGTCAAAAAAGATTTAAATGCAGCACAAACAATCCTTGATAAAGATCATTATGGATTAGAAAAAGTCAAAGAAAGAATTGTTGAGTATTTAGCTGTTCAAAAAAGGTCTGCTAAAATCAAAGGGCCAATCTTATGCTTAGTAGGCCCCCCTGGAGTTGGAAAGACATCACTGGGAAAATCTGTTGCTAAAGCCACAGGGCGTGAATTTATTAGAATCTCTCTTGGTGGTGTTAGAGATGAAAGTGAAATTCGCGGTCATAGAAGAACCTACATTGGATCAATGCCAGGTAAAATCATTCAAGCCATGAAAAAGGCTAAAACTAACAACCCACTGATATTGTTAGATGAAATAGATAAAATGGGGCAAGATTTCCGTGGAGATCCTGCATCTGCTATGCTTGAAGTGCTTGATCCTGAGCAAAATAGTACTTTCACGGATCACTACATGGAAGTTGAATATGACTTGTCTAATGTAATGTTCTTAACAACTGCAAATAGTTATAATATGCCTGGGCCTCTACTTGATAGAATGGAAATTATTCCATTGTCAGGTTATACTGAGGACGAAAAACATGAAATTGCTAAACAACACTTATTAGCGAAACAAATAAAAAATCACGGGCTTAAAGAAAGTGAATTTTCTTTATCAGACGATGGTTTGAAAGAACTAATAAGGCGCTACACACGAGAAGCGGGTGTGAGAAGTTTAGAACGTGAAATTGGCAAATTATGTAGAAAAGTTTTAACTGCTATTGTGAAAGGATCTACAAAGTCGGTTGCTGTTTCAAAAGATACTCTAAGTGAATATCTCGGCGTAAAGAAATTTAAACATGGCTTAGCAGAGGAAACAGATCAGGTTGGAGTTGTTACTGGTTTAGCTTATACATCAGTTGGTGGTGAGTTGTTACATATCGAAGCTTTAAAATTACCTGGTAAAGGAAGAATGAAGACTACCGGTAAGCTAGGTGATGTTATGAAGGAAAGTATTGATGCTGCATCATCGTTTGTAAGGTCTATTTCGCCCGAAATAGGTGTTAAACCAACACAATTTGATAATATAGATATTCATGTTCACGTACCAGAGGGGGCAACTCCAAAAGATGGACCTTCAGCTGGAGTTGGCATGGTTACATCAATTGTATCCGTACTTACATCAATTCCAGTTAGAAAAGATATTGCAATGACTGGTGAAGTGACGCTTCGTGGAAATGTATTACCAATAGGTGGCCTCAAAGAAAAGTTGCTCGCTGCATTACGCGGTGGGATAAAAGTTGTCTTAATACCTGCAGATAATGAAAAAGATCTTCCTGAAATACCAGATAATGTAAAAGAAGGTCTTGAAATTATTCCAGTCAGTCATGTTAATGAAGTACTTAAGCACGCACTAACATCAACTCCTGAGTCCATTGAATGGGATGAAGTTGCTGAAGAAGCAGCTGCAGCGAAACGTGCTGAAAGTGCACGTGGAGCACAACTTGCTCATTAAGTAATAAAATTATTTTGAAATTATAAGCCACTTAGATTTATAAGTGGCTTATTTTTGTATTAATGCTCCAAAAAAATGCAGTTTGATGTGAAAAGGTACTTGAAGCTTTCTCTAACCTTGGGTACACCCCATCTTAAAGGGTGATTAGCTCAGTTGGTAGAGCGCTTCGTTTACACCGAAGATGTCAGGAGTTCGAGTCTCTTATCACCCACCATAATCCTCAATATTTTTAAAAAAACTTATAGGTTTTGAAAACTATTATTATAATTTATAAATATAAAAATATCAGAATATGTTATAATATAAGAAATTAATTTTAATCACTTTAAGGTAATTAAATGCATTATTTATTTTTAACTTTTGCTATTTTTTTGGAGGTTACGGGCACTCTGTTATTGCCAGTGAGCCAAAATTTCACACGCTTGATACCAACGATCGCTTTGTGTGTAAGCTATGGTGCGTCTTTTTATTTTCTAACTCTTGCTTTGAATGCACTTCCGATTGCAGTAGTTTATGCTACCTGGTCTGGGTTGGGTATCTTCTTGATAACATTTTTTGGGTATTTTATTTTCAAAGAGGCGCTAGACTGGCGAGCTATTATTGGACTCTTAATGATTGTAGGAGGGGTGATATTACTAAATGTTTTTGCCTCACATAAGTAAAGTTTATACTCTATTATTTTTTAGAAGTTGATAAGATTAAGACTGCACAAAAAATTATCATTCCACCTATTATTTCCTGATATTTCATTGGCATGTCTAGAAACAGCCAAACCCATATAGGAGCTAAGACACTTTCAATCAATACGAGGACACCAACATTTGGTGCTGGTAAATATGGTGCACCCCAAGCAACAAAAGCAATTCCGATACCAATAGTGAAAGCACCTAACATAAAAGATAGCCATAAATCTTTTGTAGGAATTAATAATCCATCACCATAAGCACATGCCAATATCATTGCTAGTATTATAGCAAATCCTGCACCTAAGAAATTTCCAGTTAATACATCACTTTTTCTTGATTTGCGCGCCATAACCAACATTAATGCAAAGCTCAATGCAGATATCATTGCAAACAAGTTTCCAAGTAAACGTCCTGATGTGAGATCAGCGCCAACCATTATTGTGACGCCAATCAGAGCGCATAATATAGAAATCCAAGTTCTATTAGTTGGTATTTCTCCAATAAGATACCAAGAAAGTAATGCTGCAAAAACTGGTGCTATAGATAATATAAATAGTGCTGAAGCAACCGATGTGTTTAAAAGTGCAAATATATAAAATGAAAATGCAATACACATTGTAAAGCCTAAATATATGTCAGTTTTGTCTATCGTTTTAAAAAAATCTTTTATGCTTATTTGTCGTATAAAACATGCGACGATCATAACCATTAAGCATTGTGGGAAACCCCGATAAAATAATATTTGAAAACCGTCAGCATCTTGTATTAAACGCACTAATAGCGCTGCAAAACTCATACATAATGCGCCGATTAGAATAGATATTGATGCATATCTTGATGTCATTTTAAATATCTTGGTGAAATATAATATATAATTGTTTGTACCTTTAAGCATTAAAGATCAATCGGTCTAGAAAATTAAATTAAATATTTTTCATTTTTATTTAAATACATGCTTGACCCATCTCTTCACGCGTCCTAATAAGCCGCTACTCAATGAGCGGCGGTTGTAGCTCAGTTGGTTAGAGTGCCGGCCTGTCACGCCGGAGGTCGCGGGTTCGAGCCCCGTCAACCGCGCCATTGAGTTTACAAAGCCCATACAAATAGTGTGGGCTTTTGTATTCGAGGATTAAATTTATATTTCGTCTTTAATTAATAATGTGACCCAAGTCCCTAACATGGCTGGCTTTTCGCTGTCTTCAATTTCAACAATTATTTTATTTTCAGTTAAAATTTTATTTTCACCGCGTGGCTCAACTTTCCCCAGTGTTATTCTTCCTCTAATGCGCGAACCACTTGGGACAGGTGCAAGAAACCTTACTCTGTTTAAGCCATAATTGATTACAAGTTCGTGACCCGCAATAATTGGTGTAGTGTCTTTGTACATTTTTGTAATTAGTGAAAGCGTTAAAAACCCATGTGCAATTGAACCACCAAAGGGTGTTTCTGATGCTGCTCGGTTAGGGTCATTATGAATAAATTGATAATCACCGGTAACGTCACAAAAATCATCTATCATTTTTTGTGAAATTGTGATCCATTCTGAATGTCCAATTTCAGATCCTACCAAGGATTTATATTCATTTAATTCGGTTTTGGTTCTATTCATATCATACCTCAGATTTTCCGTTGATTAATTGGAGGCGTTTCACCTCTCTTTTAATACCTATATCTAGTAATGAAGCAATATGATTAGATTGCTCTGATGCTAAATCATCACGATCCCTAACCATATAGAATGCTCGCTCTTGATTGATTTTATCCTTTAAAATTGGTGTAATATTTGGGTAATGAGCTAATGCAAAATCATGAGCAAAACCGATTCCTACACCAAGATTAAGCATTTGCATTTGAACAGCTACTGAATTTGAAGATAAATCTGGAGTTCTATTTGGGTATACTTCAGAGAGGTAGTCCAAAGTTGGATCAAAAATCAAATCAGGAATGTATCCGATTATATTATGGTTTTTCAAATCAGTTTTTGATTTTATTTCAGAATGGGTTTCCAAGTACATTTTCGTAGCTGCTAAATTTAAATTATAGCTTACTATTTTTTTTGTAATAAAACGGCCTTTTTTTGGAGGTGTCACCATAATTGCAAGGTCTGCTTCTCTTCGAGATAAATTAAAGACTCTAGGTAATGATAAAATTTGAATTTTTAAATTTTTATGCTGATTTTGAATATTTGATATTACACTGGGTAAGACAAAATTAGATAATCCATCAGGTGCACCTATTCTAAAGTTTCCTGAAATATCTGCAGATGATTTTTGAAGGGATCCTCTTGCTATTTTTTCTGTTCTTTCAATATTTTCTATGTGATCTTTTAAGTCGTTTCCCGCTTGAGTTAATTGGTAACCTCGAGGTAATTTATTAAATAATTTTGAATTTAATGCTTTTTCTAGTCGAGTAATACGCCTGCCTACAGTCGCTGCATCAATTTTTAATGAAATAGATGCACCTGATAAGCTGCCTGAACGTGCTACATCTAAAAAAATTCTATAATCATCCCAATTTAACATATCTAGCCTTTGCAATTTTGCATGTGAGTAATGTAATATTAGGTCTTTATATTGTAATTTTGCATAGTAAAAGGATATTTAGTATTTAAACTTGGAGAAATTTATGGAACAAATAACCCATTACGTAAATGGTGAACGCGTTGAAGGTGAATCAGGAAGATATACGGACGTATATAATCCTGCGACAGGAGAAGTGCAGGCACAGTGCCCGCTTGCCTCTAAATCAGAAGTAGACGCAATTATAGCAAAGGCTCAAGCTGCTCAGCCTGCTTGGGCAGCAGTCAATCCGCAACGAAGAGCGCGTGTTATGATGAAGTTCGTCGATTTGTTGAACAGAGATATGGATAAACTAGCTGAGGTATTAAGCCGTGAGCATGGTAAAACCCTACCAGATGCTGCAGGGGATGTTCAACGTGGACTTGAAGTCGTTGAATACTGTATTGGAGCACCTCAAATGTTAAAAGGTGATTTTACAGATAGTGCAGGTCCTGGCATTGACATGTATTCAATGCGCCAAGCTCTCGGTGTGACTGCAGGAATTACACCATTTAATTTTCCAGCTATGATTCCAATGTGGATGTTTGCGCCAGCTATTGTTTGTGGGAATGCATTCATATTAAAACCATCTGAACGCGATCCATCAGTTCCATTAATGCTTGCTGAACTTTTAAAAGAAGCAGGGCTTCCTGATGGAATTTTGCAAGTTGTAAATGGTGATAAAGAAGCAGTAGATGCATTGCTGCACTCAGATATAGTTCAATCTATAGGTTTTGTGGGATCAACCCCAATTGCTGAATACATTTATGCAACGGGTTGTGCTAATGGAAAGCGCGTGCAGTGTTTTGGTGGTGCCAAAAACCATATGATCATTATGCCAGATGCTGATCTTGACCAGGCTGCTGATGCACTTTTGGGTGCTGGTTATGGAGCTGCTGGTGAAAGATGCATGGCAATTTCAGTTGCAATTCCAGTTGGAGAGGAAACCGCAGATAAGTTAATTGAAAAATTAGTTCCTAGAATAGAAACATTAAAAGTTGGGCCATACACGGCTGGGAATGATGTAGATTATGGTCCAGTTATTACATCAGCTGCTAAAGAAAATATTTTGAATTTAGTACAGTCAGGAATAGATCAAGGTGCAAAATTAGTTGTTGATGGACGTAATTTTAATCTACAGGGATACGAAGACGGCTTCTTTGTTGGGCCACACTTGTTTGATAACGTGACTGCAGATATGGATATCTATACTAAAGAAATATTTGGTCCAGTGCTTTCAACAATAAGAGCAAAAACCTATGAAGAAGCAATCGGTTATGCGATGGATCATGAATATGGAAACGGAACTGCAATTTATACAAGAGATGGTGATACTGCTCGTGATTTTGCAAACAGAATAAATGTTGGAATGGTTGGCATAAATGTTCCGATCCCAGTTCCTTTAGCCTATCATACATTTGGTGGTTGGAAGAAATCCGTATTTGGTGATTTAAATCAACATGGACCAGATGCTTTTAAGTTTTATACAAGAACTAAGACTGTTACGGCACGGTGGCCCTCTGGGATTAAAGAAGGTGGAGAATTCTCTATACCAGTCATGAAGTAAATATTGATTTTTAATTAATTTAACGCTGCTTTTGTTTACAGAGGCAGCGTTTTTAATATCCAAAGATAAAATTTGTTTAAAAAAACAATAAACACATATGGAAAAATCTATATATATGAATTATTAACTTTATTTGGGTGTGAAATAATTCACTAATCTGTTTTTGTTCTATTGTGTCATAGATTTAGAATGATTAACTTTATTAAACAAACTTTGAATAATGAAAGTTTATTGAGAAGATGAGGAGAACATCATGCCAACTATATCCCAGCAATTAGAAGAAAGACGCAATGAAGCTCGTCTTGGGGGTGGACAAGCTAGAATTGATGCTCAGCATTCAAAAGGTAAGTTAACTGCCAGAGAGCGTATCGAGGTTCTTTTAGATAGTGGTAGTTTTGAAGAATATGATATGTACAAGACGCACAGATGTGTTGATTTTGGTATGGCAGAAAAACAAATACCAGGAGATGGAGTTGTAACGGGTTGGGGAACGATCAATGGTCGTCCCGTTTATTTGTATTCACAAGATTTTACAGTATTTGGTGGTTCATTATCTGAAACACATGCAGAAAAAATATGTAAGATTATGGATCTAGCTATGCAAAATGGCGTTCCTATAATTGGTATTTCTGATAGTGGGGGTGCACGAATTCAAGAAGGTGTTGCTTCTTTGGCTGGATACAGTGAGGTCTTTAGAAGAAATGCTCAAGCATCTGGAGCAATTCCACAAATATCCATGATAATGGGTCCTTCAGCAGGTGGCGCAGTTTATTCACCTGCCATGACTGACTTCATATTTATGGTAAAAGATACTTCATATATGTTTGTAACAGGCCCTGATGTGGTGAAAACTGTTACAAATGAAATTGTTTCATCCGAAGATCTTGGAGGAGCTTTAACGCATACTAAAAAATCCTCCGTGGCAGATGGTGCTTATGAGAATGATATTGAAGCGTTGTTGGATTTAAGACGATTTTATTCATTTTTGCCATTAAATGCAGGAGCATCTGCACCTCATCAAGAAACATCAGACACCTGGGACCGTGAGGATTCTTCACTTGATACGTTGGTGCCTCAAAATCCTAATCAGCCATATGATATGCGAGAAGTAGTTGTTAAATTAGCTGATGAAGGAAATTTCTTTGAAATTCAGAAAGAATTTGCTGGTAATCTTCTAGTAGGATTTATTCGAATTAATGGTGAAACTATTGGTGTTGTAGCTAATCAACCTTTAGTTTTGGCTGGATGTTTAGACATAAATGCAAGTAGAAAGGGTGCAAGATTTGTAAGGTTTTGTAATGCATTTAGTATTCCAATTTTAACATTGGAAGACGTCCCTGGCTTCTTACCTGGAACAGCACAAGAATATGGTGGAATTATAAAGCATGGTGCAAAATTATTGTTTGCATATGCTCAGGCGACAGTGCCTTTAGTAACTGTTATTACAAGAAAGGCATATGGAGGAGCGTACTGCGTTATGGCACCTAAACATCTTGGCGCTGATGTTAATTATGCATGGCCATCTGCACAAATTGCTGTAATGGGTGCTAAGGGAGCAACAGAAATTTTACACCGTGCTGATTTAGGTGATGACGATAAAATTGCCCAGCATACAGCTGATTATGAGGAGAGGTTTGCAAATCCTTTTGTAGCAGCCCAACGAGGGTTTGTTGATGAAGTCATAAACCCAAGATCTACGCGTCGAAGAATTGCAAGAAGTTTTGAACTTTTAAAGAATAAGAAAGTTCATCAGCCATTTAAAAAACATGATAATATCCCATTGTAGGTAACTGATATGATTAAGAAAATTCTAGTAGCAAATCGTGGTGAAATAGCGTGTCGTGTTTTTAAGACAGCAAAAAAAATGAATATTAAAACTGTTGCAGTATATTCTGACGCTGATGAAAATGCGCTCCATGTTACAATGGCTGATGAAGCAGTCTACATAGGCGCATCATCTGCATCAGAGAGTTATTTAAGCATAGATAAGATTATATCTGCGTGTAAGAAAACTGGTGCGAATGCAGTGCACCCTGGTTATGGATTTTTATCAGAGAGAGCAGAGTTTTGTGAGCGTTTAGCTGCAGAAAATATTATATTCATAGGACCACCTGTTAATGCCATAGAAGCAATGGGTGATAAAATTACGTCTAAAAAGATTGCTCAAGAAGCAAATGTTTCCACAGTTCCGGGACATATGGATTTAATTGATGATGCAAAACATGCTGTGACAATATCAAATAAAATTGGTTATCCTGTTATGATTAAAGCTTCAGCTGGTGGTGGCGGAAAAGGCATGCGCATAGCTTGGAATGATGAAGAAGCAATAGAAGGTTTTGCCAGATCAAAATCAGAAGCAGCTAGTAGTTTTGGTGATGACAGAATTTTTATTGAAAAATTTGTTGTTGAACCACGTCACATAGAAATTCAGGTATTGGCTGATCAACATGGCAATTGCGTTTATTTAGGTGAACGTGAATGTTCCATACAGCGCCGTAATCAAAAAGTCATTGAAGAAGCCCCAAGTCCATTCTTGGATGAAAAAACACGGGTAGCAATGGGTGAGCAGTCATGTGCTCTTGCGCAAGCTGTTGGTTATACAAGTGCAGGTACCGTTGAATTTATTGTTGATAAAGAAAAAAACTTTTATTTTCTTGAAATGAATACCCGATTGCAGGTTGAGCATCCTGTTACAGAATTAATCACTGGAATTGATCTCGTAGAGCAAATGATCCGAGTTGCAAACGGTGAAAAGCTAAATGTTAAACAAAATTCTATAAAATTAAATGGTTGGGCAATGGAAAGTCGTTTATACGCAGAAGATCCTTACCGTAATTTTCTACCATCTATAGGTCGTTTGACGCGCTATCGACCGCCCACTGAAAGTGTTACAAAAGAATGCGTTATTAGAAACGATACTGGTGTTTTTGAAGGTGGGGAAATATCTATGTTTTATGACCCTATGATTGCTAAATTATGTACTTGGTCAACCAATCGAAAAAAAGCAATTTCTGCAATGGAAAATGCTTTAGACCGATTTGAAATTGAAGGAATTGGTCACAATTTACCATTCTTATCTGCTGTTATGAGCCACACAAGGTTTAAGTCTGGGAATATAACAACTGCATTTATTGATGAAGAATATCCAGATGGGTTTGAAGGTGTTAATCCTTCAGATGATATACTTGATGTTTTATCAGTAACTGCATTGATAATTACAAGAATGAAAATGCAGAGGATTTCTGCGCGTGACAGCACATTCGATAATCCAGTACCTAGAGAAGATAATTTAGTTACTAGAATAGCTAGAAAAAATACTAATGTGACGATCAGTGATGTAAAAGATGGTTATAAAATTTCATTTGAAAAAAAATCTTTTGAAGCCTCAATCAAATATGAACTGGGTGGAACTTTAGCCGAATTATCAATAAATGGTAATCAACATGCAGTGAAAGTAACACCAGTTATAGGTGGCTATCTTTTACGCCTAAGAGGTGTAGAGCAGGTTGTTAAAGTTATGAATTCTCGAATTGCAGAATTATCTGATTTAATGCCAGATAAATTGCCAGCTGATACATCTAAATTTTTATTATGCCCAATGCCTGGATTGATGGTATCTATTATGGTTTCTGAAGGGGACATTATTGAAGAAGGTCAATCACTAGCAATGGTAGAAGCCATGAAAATGGAGAATGTGCTTAGAGCAGAAAAGCCCGGTAAAGTATCTAAAATATCTGTAGCTGAAGGAGATAGTTTGGCTGTTGATGAAATAATCATGGAGTTTGAATAATTAAGATATTTTGACGCAAAGAATTAAAATATTTGCTATATTTTGGCAATTTAGAGGTAATAATGGCAATTGATAGAAAAAAAATATGGACTGAGTTGGCAACAAAAGAAGCAAATGGGAAAAAGCCAAAAGTTTCAAAGACCCCAGAACATATTGATATAAAACCATTTTATGACTCAGATGACTTACCTGTAAATTCTATTGATGAAATACCTGGAAAAGCACCTTTTACACGAGGTGTAAAGGCAACGATGTATACTGGGCGCCCATGGACAATTAGACAATATGCAGGTTTTTCAACAGCTGAAGAAAGTAACACTTTTTATCGACGTAATCTGGCTGCAGGTCAAAAAGGCCTGTCAGTGGCATTCGATTTAGCAACGCATCGTGGTTATGATAGTGACCATGAAAGAGTAGTTGGTGATGTTGGAAAGGCGGGTGTTGCGATAGATAGTGTTGAAGACATGAAAATATTATTTGACGGTATCCCACTTGATAAAATGTCTGTTTCAATGACAATGAATGGTGCAATTATTCCAGTTTTAGCAATGTTTATTGTAGCAGGTGAAGAGCAGGGCGTTGATAAGTCTGTTCTGTCTGGGACTGTACAAAATGATATATTAAAAGAATTTATGGTCCGTAATACTTATATTTATCCACCAGAGCCAAGCATGAGAATTGTATCTGATATTATTGAATATACAGCAACAAAAATGCCAAAATTCAATTCAATTTCAATAAGCGGTTATCACATGCAGGAAGCTGGGTCTACTTTAGCCCAAGAGCTAGCTTATACTTTAGCTGACGGTATGGAATATGTTCGTGCTGCGCTAGATAAAGGTTTAGATATAGATATTTTTGCAGGTAGGTTATCATTCTTCTTTTGTATTGGAATGAATATGTTCATGGAAGCAGCAAAGTTACGTGCTGCAAGGCAAATGTGGGCAAAAATTATGACTGATTTTGGTGCTAAGTCAGACCGCTCAAAAATGTTGAGAACTCATTGCCAGACATCTGGTGTATCTTTGACCGAACAAGATCCTTATAATAATGTTATTCGCACTACTATAGAAGCAATGGCTGCAACACTTGGAGGAACACAATCGCTTCACACAAATTCTTTTGATGAAGCAATTGCATTGCCGACAGAACAATCTGCAAGGATAGCAAGAAATACTCAATTAATACTACAACATGAAAGTGGCATCACTGACGTTGTGGATCCATTAGGTGGTTCCTATTATATTGAAGCGTTAACTAAAGATTTAGCAGATAGAGCTTGGGAGTTAATTGATGAAGTCGAGCAGTTAGGTGGAATGACTAAAGCAGTTGAAGCTGGATTGCCTAAAATGAGGATAGAAGAAGCTGCGGCAGAACGCCAAGCTAGAATAGATAAAGGTGAAGATGTTATTGTTGGGGTTAATAAATATCGCCTGGAAGAAGAAGACAATATAGAAACACGCGAAATTGATAATACAGCTGTACGAGAAGCTCAGATTGATCGATTGAATTTAATCAAGAGAACGCGAAATTTAGATAATTGTCAAAAAGCATTAGAAGATTTAGAAAAATCGGCTGCTTCAGGTGATGGTAACTTACTGTCATATGCAATTGAAGCTGCACGACATAGGGCAACTTTAGGTGAAATTTCTTATACTATGGAAAAAGCTTTTACTCGTCATTCAGCAACCACTCGTGTGATAAGCGGTGTTTATGAAAATGCTTATGCGGGTGACCCTGAATACAGTAATTTACAAAAGCGAATAGAACAAATGGAAAGGCGGCCACATGTCTTTGTCGCAAAGGTTGGCCAAGATGGTCATGATAGAGGAGCTAAAGTCATTGCAACAGCTTTTTCAGATCTTGGATTTACTGTGGATCTCTCAGAAATGTTTGAAACACCTGAAGAAATAGCTAAAAAAGCAATTAAGCTTGGTGTTGATGTGGTTGGTATCTCGTCTTTAGCAGCAGGACATAAAACGTTAATTCCAGAAATTATTGAGCATTTAAAAACCCAAGGAAGGCTAGATATAATTGTAATTGCTGGTGGAGTTATTCCAGAAAAAGATTATGAATTTTTACGAAATGCTGGTGTTTCAGAAGTCTTTGGGCCTGGAACAAATGTCATAGATGCTGCAAATTCTGTATTGAGCCAGGTTAAAGGTCTAAGAAGGAACGTATAATGATCGGATCATTGAACCATATAGCAATTGCTGTTCCTAATTTAGTTGAGGCTATGGCAAAGTATTCTGGGCCATTGGGTGCTAAAGTGGGAATACCTCAAGATCTTGTCGAACATGGTGTAACCGTAGTTTTCATTAATCTACCAAATACAAAAATAGAGTTGATTAGCCCTCATGGAGATAATAGCCCTATTTTATCTTTTTTGAAAAAAAATCCTAATGGCGGAATACATCATATTTGCTATGAGGTTGATTGTATTAATGATGCTATCTCAAAACTAACAAAAGATGGGGCAACGATATTAGGTGATGGGCTTCCTAAAATTGGAGCACATGGAAATCCTGTAGTTTTTTTACACCCTAAGGACTTTAATGGAACATTGATCGAACTTGAAGAAGTTAAAGGTTAAAATTTATAGATGAATAGTCTCTTATTTAATACTTAAAAAAGCGTAATTTTTGGTTAATAAGCTTGACTTATAAACATGATTTTACGATAAGCCGTCATCCATGATATTTATTTTATGGTTTTTATATGATCGCTCTTTAAACGGGCGCGCAGTTTGAAGGCGGAGATGATCTCCAAAACGCTTGTTTACAAGGGCCAAAAGACGCGGAAACTAAAGGAAGACGCAGATGTTTGCGGTATTAAAAACTGGTGGCAAGCAGTATAAAGTTGCAAATGGAGATATTCTCCGAATTGAAAAAGTAACAGGTAATGCTGGTGAAAAAGTTCAATTTAATGAAATTTTAATGGTTGGTGGAGATAGTTTAGTTGTTGGCGCACCTAATGTGTCAGGAGCTGCCGTTCAAGCTGAGATCCTTGAACAAGGTAAAGGTCCTAAAGTTATAAACTATGTAAAACGCCGTCGAAAGCATAGCTCTCAACGCCGAAAAGGTCATCGCCAGCAAATTACAGTACTACGCGTAACTGACATTCTAGCTAAGGGCGCAGAGAAATCTGGAGTTGCCATTGCTGAAAATGGACGAGGGTTCGATACAACTGCTGCTCCCGTAGCGCCAGTTAAGAAACCAGCAGCTAAAAAAGCAGCAGCTGAAAAGAAACCAGCAGCTAAAAAAGCAGTAGCTGAAAAGAAACCAGCAGCTAAAAAAGCAGCAGCTGAAAAGAAACCAGCAGCTAAAAAAGCAGCGCCAAAAAAGGCTGCAGCTAAAAAAGCTGAAGATAAATAGGAGTAAAACGAAATGGCACATAAAAAAGCAGGCGGTTCATCCCGTAATGGTCGTGACTCCGCAGGACGTCGTCTTGGTGTAAAGAAATATGGTGGTGAATTAGTTATCCCTGGTAATATCATTTGTCGCCAGCGTGGTAATAAGTGGTGGCCTGGTGAGAATGTAGGTCAAGGTAAAGATCATACATTATTTGCACTTACAGGTGGTAACGTTAAATTTCACAAAGGCTTTAAAGGCCGAACATTTGTATCAGTTTTGCCAGTAGCTGAGGCTGCTGAATAAACTGACTTTTGAACATATATTTTATAAAGGGTCGGTTTTTGCCGACCCTTTTTTATTTCAAATGCTTGTTCATTTGACCAAGCTTGTATATCGAATAATAAAAATTAAAGAGATAATTAATGAAGTTCCTTGATCTAGCAAAAGTTTATATAAAATCTGGTGCGGGTGGAAATGGATGTATTTCTTTCCGACGTGAAGCTCATACTGAGTATGGTGGCCCAGATGGTGGTAATGGGGGCCGGGGTGGAGATGTTGTTGTTGAGGCAATCGATAATCTTAACACACTTATTGATTTTAGGTATCAGCAACACTTTTTTGCTCAAAATGGACGATCAGGAATGGGAAAGCAACGTTCTGGAGCAGATGGACAAGACATAGTTCTAAAAGTTCCAGTTGGTACTGAGATATTAGAGGAAGACCAAGAAACCGTTATTGTAGATTTAACCATACCAGGCCAGAAATTTATTTTATCGCAGGGTGGTAATGGCGGATTTGGAAATCTTCACTTCAAATCTTCAACAAACCAAGCACCGCGGCGGGCAAATCCTGGGCAACCATTTGTTGAGCGTACTATTTGGTTACGATTAAAGCTAATTGCTGATGCAGGACTTCTTGGGTTACCAAATGCTGGAAAATCTACTTTTTTAGCAGCAACATCAAATGCAAGGCCCAAGATAGCGGATTATCCATTCACTACACTGCACCCTAATCTAGGGGTTGTTGGTGTTGATAATAAAGAATTTGTGATTGCTGATATACCTGGACTTATTGCAGGAGCGTCTGACGGCGTTGGTTTGGGGGTTCGGTTTCTAGGCCATGTTGAACGTTGTGCGGTTCTCTTGCATTTAGTAGATGGAACATCAGAAACAGTTGTCGAAGATTATATAACTATAATCCAAGAGCTAGAAAAATATGGTGGAGATCTTGCTAATCGACCCAGAGTTACAGCTCTAAACAAAATAGATGCAATTGATGAAACTGAATTAGCAATAAAAGTTCATGAATTGGAACTTCATATAGGTTCACCTATTTTGCAATTATCAGGTGTTTCCAGAGCGGGTTTAACTGATGTACTAAGAGCAGTTGCATCTGAAGTTGAAAAACGTGACGCTATAGAGAAGAATAATAAAGTTCAAAGTAGTGATGAGGAGCCAAGTGGATGGCGACCTTAAGCAATTATAGGCGAATAATTATCAAGATTGGCTCAGCGTTACTGGTTGACGGATCAAGTGGGACTATTCGAACAGATTGGTTGAGAGGATTGGCTGCAGATGTTGCAAGTTTAAAAGCTCAGGGACAAGATGTGATAATCGTGTCCTCTGGTTCAATAGCTTTAGGAAGAAATGTGTTAAGATTAACAAAAGACGCTTTATCACTTGAAGAAAGTCAAGCATCCGCTGCTGTAGGTCAAATTCGATTGGCTCAAGCATATGAAGGTGCATTAGGCACACTTGGCATTAAAACTGCACAAATTTTATTAACTCTAGAAGATAGTTCAGATAGGCGGCGATATTTAAATTCAAGAAGAACAATGACTGCATTACTTGGACTAGATGTAGTGCCGATTGTGAATGAGAATGATACAGTAGCAACAGACGAGATTAGATTTGGGGATAATGACCGATTAGCCTCACAGGTTGCTGCTATGGTAGAGGGTGATTTACTGATATTACTTTCTGATGTTGATGGTTTATACACAGGGGATCCTCGAATTAATAAATCTGCACATCATATTCCGATTGTGGAGAAAATAACCCCAGAAATGGAAGTAGGTGCGGGAGATGCAGGGTCGCCATCCTCTAAAGGTGGAATGAAAACAAAAGTTATGGCTGCCAAAACTGCTATGTCAGCGGGTTGTGAAATGGTTATAATGGAAGGTGATGTTGAAAGACCGCTAAGCGCTTTAACGGCTGGTGTTAAATGTAGTTGGTTTAAATCGTCCAGCACACCCAATCTTGCCCGTAAAATATGGATTTCTGGAATGAAACCAAAAGGTACAATAATAATTGATAACGGAGCTGAGCTTGCACTAAAAGCAGGCAAGTCATTATTATCCGTCGGCGTTAAATCTATTAAAGGAATTTTCGATAGAGGCGATATGGTTTGTATTCAAAATGAAATGCAGCAAGAGTTAGGCAAAGGATTAGTAAGTTACGATATGCGTGAAGCTGAATTGATTTCTGGTAAAAAGACTACGGATATAGCTAAAATTTTAGGTTACGAAGGGCGAGGTGCTCTAATTCATCGTGACGATATGGTTTTATGAGGGATTAATGGATATTCAATTAGAAATGAAAAAAATTGGACAGAATGCAAAAGCTGCAAGTGAAGAGCTAGCTTGTGCAAGTGCTGACCAAAAACAAAAAGCCCTTGAAAATGCTGCTGAAATTATCTGGGAAAAAAGACAAGATATACTTGTTGAAAATCACAGTGACTTGAAACTTGCAAAAGAAAAAAATCTTTCTAGTGCCATGATAGATAGGCTTTTGTTAGATGAGATTAGAATTAAGTCAATCGTAGATGGATTAAGATCTATTGCTGCACAAAATGACCCTATTGGTGCTGTTTTGGCTGAATGGGAACAACCTTCGGGATTAAACATTCAAAGAGTTAGAACACCTTTAGGTGTTATAGGTGTTATTTATGAAAGCAGACCAAATGTTACGGCTGATGCGGGCGCGCTTTGTTTGAAAGCTGGTAATTCAGTTATATTAAGATGTGGCTCAGAAAGTTTTCATTCATCAGGTGCAATTCATAAATGTTTAGTTGAAGGTCTTGTTTCAGTCGGGCTACCTGCTACTGCAATTCAGTTAGTTCCAAGCCGCGATCGTGCAATAGTTGGAGAAATGTTAACAATGACTGACTTTATTGACGTTATTGTTCCTCGAGGTGGAAAAAGTCTTGTTGGTAGAGTGCAATCAGAAGCACGTGTCCCAGTCTTTGCACATTTAGAAGGTATTTGTCATATTTATATCGATAAAGATGCAGATATTGAGAAAACTCGATCTGTAATTATGAACGCAAAAACTCGCAGAACTGGAATTTGTGGAGCCGTTGAATGTTTGTTGATTGACGATGAGTTTTTTAGAAAAAATGGTGCTATATTTATTGATGATTTGATTTCTGCAGGTGTTGAAGTGCGAGGAGATGAAACTCTTCAATCTATAAATGGTGTAATCGCTGCAAATGATCAGGATTGGGGTAAAGAATATTTGGACATGATTATTTCTGCTAAAATAGTCAATGGAATTGGCGATGCTATAAATCATTTACGTGTTTTTTCTTCAAACCATACTGATTGTATTATGACTGAAAATGAGGCTGCTGCATCAGAATTTTTTAAAAAAGTTGATAGTGCTATTGTAATGTTAAACGCATCTACTCAATTTGCTGATGGTGGCGAATTTGGTATGGGTGCAGAAATAGGTATAGCAACTGGAAAAATGCATGCGCGCGGTCCCGTTGGAGTAGAGCAGTTAACGAGTTTCAAGTATTTGGTTACTGGTGAAGGTTCTATAAGGAAGTAACTTTATCAAAATATAAATGCTAGGGTAGCCATCTGTTACTGATCAGGCTAAACATTTAAGAAATAGATAAAATCCTTATCTGATGACAGGGACTTAAATGAACAATTTTACAATTAAACAAATTGCTGATGAACTAGGTGCAGAAGCTTTTGGTGATCTAAATTTAGAAATTTCAGGCGTTAATACTCCGTCAAAAGCATCAACTAATGAATTGGCTCTAGCAATGGATCCAAGCTATGAAGAGGCACTTAATTCTTCAGATGCAATTACTGCAATAGTTTGGCCTGGAGCAGATTGGAAAAAATTAGGACTTTCGGCAGGAATTATAGCCCCTAGATCAAGATATGTTCTGTCTGGTGTAACACATTTATTTGAGAAAAAGCTGGAAATCATCGATGGTATAGACTCTTCAGCAATTGTTTCTGAAAGTGCTATATTAGGTAAAAATGTATCTATAGGTGCTTTTACCATCATAGGGGAAAGAGTTAAAATTGGTGATAATGCCAAAATTTTTTCCCATACAACTATTTCAGAAGATTCCATTATAGGTGAAAATGCACTTATATACTCTGGAGTGCGCATTGGAGCTCGAATAAGGGTTGGTAATAACTTTATATGTCAATCAAACACAGTAATTGGTGTAGATGGTTTTTCTTACGTAACGCCAAAACCTGGAGCAGTAGAAGAAGCCAAAAGTACAGGTAAGATTACTGCAAGTTCAAGAACTGAAGGTTTTGAACGTATCAATTCATTAGGAACTGTTATAATTGGTGAAAATGTTGAAATTGGTGCCAATACTGCTATCGATAGAGGAACTATTGAAAATACAATTATAGGCGATGGTTGTAAGCTCGATAACTTGGTTCATATTGGCCACAATGTAAATATAGGCAATACTTGTTTGATATGCGGGCAGGTGGGAATAGCCGGTAGTTCCGTAATTGGTGACAGGGTTGTCTTAGGTGGTCAGGTGGGTATCGCTGACCATATATCTATTGGATCGGATGTAATAGTGGCTGGTAAATCTGGAATTTCATCCAATGTCCCATCTGGGAGAGTAATGATGGGTAATCCCGCAATGCGGATGGATTTAAACATAGAATCTTATAAGGCAATTCGCCGGTTGCCACGTATTTTAGCTAAATTTACTAAAATTGAAGAACTCATTTCTAAAGATAAATAATAGAGTATTTTACATGTCGATATCAGTAAAAGATAAAGTCCTTAATATTATCGCAGAACAAGCGATGCTGGAAACATCTGATATATCATTAAATATGTCAGTTGAAGATTTAGGGCTGGATAGCCTCGGTCTAGTAGAAGCCATATTTTCAATTGAAGAGACTTTCAGTGTAAATGTACCATTTAATGCCAATGACCCAAATGCGTCAGAATTTGATATAAGTAGTGTTGGGGCCATAGTTAATGCAATCGATAAGCTGGTTATGGAGAAAAGTAATTAACAAATGTTAAGAGTTGTTATTACAGGGCAAGGAACAATTAATTCTTTAGGTTTTGACGTTGCCTCAACGATAGAAGCTATGAAAAGAGGCCAGTCCGGAATTTCATTAATGGAATTTCCAAATATTGATCGATTAAATGTTAAAATTGGTGGTCAG
>Ga0209335_10001725_pt1 | contig 24710 bp, 23 predicted proteins | sample COG_09_FD_184753 | JGI IMG/M metagenome (GOLD analysis project Ga0209335, IMG submission 184753) | Pelagic Microbial community sample from North Sea - COGITO 998_met_09 (SPAdes) (version 2) | ecosystem: Environmental > Aquatic > Marine > Neritic zone/Coastal water | place: Helgoland, sampling...
TCCAGATGGTGGAATAAGTAGAGCATATAATTTACATGGTGAAAATTTTAAATCTAACCCAAGTGGATGGCAACTCTCATACCCAGAAACATCGGGGTATATTTTACCTTCACTAATTAAAGCAAATAATTTTTTAGCAGATGAAAATCTTAATAATAGAATCTACCAACTTGGTGACTTTCTAATGCAGATGTCAAAAGAAGGTAAAGTAAAAGGAGGATCACTAAATAAAATTGAAAACTATTCAGTTTTTGACACTGGACAGGTTTTAAGAGGTTTAATTGAATACTTTAAAATTTCAAAAAACGAAAATATTCTTCAAAATATAAAAGAGTGTGCAGACTTTATATGTAATAGTGAAATAGAAAAATCAGGCAGATTTTCTTCAAATAATCTAGCTAAGAACTCTATAAAATATATTAATAATGATACTGTTAATGTCTATATAGCTCTTCCTTTAGCTCAAGTTTCAGAATTTTTTAATGATGTAAAATACAAAGATTTATCTAAAAGAATAATGAATTATACTATTACAAGACAAAATCAAAATGGTTATTTTGAAAATGCTGATTTTTATTCAAAGGAAAATACTTTAACTCATAACATAGGCTATATAGTTGAAGGACTCATTGAAACCTCTTTATATTTTAGTGACGAAGCTAATTTTAATAAAGTTAATTTTACTCTCAACAAACTGAGTGAAATAGTTGACAAAAATAAGGATTTAATTTCAAGATATGACAATAACTGGAAACCTGTAGGAAAAGAAATTTGTATTACGGGAAGTGCTCAAATAGCAATTAGCTTATTAAAATCAAATAATTTTAAAAAAAACTCAAATTTTGAAAAAAATGCAATTAAAATTACAGAACGTCTCAAAGAATATCAAAATAACTATATAGAAAATTTTGGTGGAGGAATTGGAGCTATGTGGGGAAGTTGGCCAATCAGTGGCAGTTATCAACCATTCGAGTCTATAAATTGGGCGAATAAATTTTTTATTGATTTATTAAATCTTAAAATCAAAAATATAAATTGAAAAATATTTTATTTTTATCATACCTTGTTTTACCAGATGAAAGACCGCAATCATTTTTATTGTCTAAAATTATTAAGCAATTAAAAAAAGATAAAAAATATAATGTTAACTTATTAACAAATACCAAAGTAAATAAACTAATAAAGAAAAGAAATTTTTATAGATATTCCTTAGAAAATAAATTTGATAATTTTCTCAAAAAATTTGCGTTTTTTAAGTATTTACAAATATTATTTCCCAGTTTTTTTTATGAGGATCTAATTAATAAAATAAATTATATAATAGAGAAAAAAAAAATTAATTTAATAATTTCATTTTCAAATCCATACTATCTTAATAGTGTAGCCAATTATATTTACAAAAAAAAAGGTAAAAAGTTTTTTAGTCATTATAGTGACCCTTTAATAAATTCTTCATATAATAAAATTAATTTTACTATTAAACTTTTTTTAAAAAAATTAGAGAAATCAATTTTAAAGAACTCAGAAAAAATTATTTTTTGTAATAATAATTTAAAAAATTTTGTGCTATCAAAACACGAAAATAATTTAAGTAAAAAAGCGGTTATAATTCCTCATTTTTTTGAATTTAAAAAAAACCAAAAAAAAAAAATTAAAGGAAATAAAAAAACTGTATTTGCTTATTTTGGATCATTTTATGGGCCAAGACAACCAAATGATTTAATTAAAGCAGTTATAGAACTAAATAAAGATATTCCGGGGTTTAAAGAATCAAATTTTTTTGAATTTTATGGTTCAGATCAATTAAGCATATATAAAAAAGAAAAAATTAAACATATACCTAAAAATGTTGTTTTTAAAAAAAGAGTTGCTCAGAAAAAGTTATCTAAAATAATAAATAAAGTTGATTATTTAATATCTATTGATGGTAAAAATATTGAAAATATTTACCTTCCATCAAAAATTATTGAGTATTTTCAATTTAAAAAACCTATTCTAGCAATCTCAAGTATAGGCAGTCCTAGTTATCATTTATCAAGAAAAATTGATATTACTTTTGCAAATATTAATAATATAAGAGACATAAAAAACAAAATTCTTAAGATTAAAAAAAAAAAAAATTTTAAAATTAATAAAAATATAAAGTATTTTAGTTTAAAAAATATAATTAAGTTATGGAAAAAAGAGATAAATTAAAAAAAAAAATCTTATTTTTTATCGGTACACGTCCAGAATTAATTAAACTTTATCCATTAATATATTTATTTAAAAAAGAAAAAAAATTATTTGAAACTAAAGTATGTTTTACCAATCAACATAAAGAATTAATTTCTAGTTCATTAAATATTTTTAAATTAAAACCTGATTTTCAACTTAATATTATGAAGCAAAGTCAAAGTATTGAGTATGTAACCGAAAATTTATTAAATAAAATTAAAAAACTGTATAAAAAAAAATATTTGCCTAACCTAGTTTTTGTTCAGGGTGACACTAATACAGCATTTGGGGCTTCTTTGGTTTCTTTTTATAACAAAATTAAAGTTGCACATATAGAGGCGGGATTAAGAACATTTAGAAAATATGAACCATTTCCTGAGGAAACATTTAGATCTATGATATCAAAACTAGCTGATTATCATTTTACACCTACCAGTTATTCTAAAAGAAATTTAATAAAAGAAGGTATAAATAAAAATATTTATGTAGTAGGTAATACGGTAATAGATGCATTGAAATTCTGTAAAAAAAAAAAATTCAAGTTAAAGAAAAAATTTGCATTAATTACTATTCACAGGAGAGAACATTTAAACGACAAAATAAAAAATATAATTGAAGAAATAAATAAAATTACTAATGCTAATGAAAATATAGATTTTATTTGGCCAATACATCCAAATCCAAAAATCAAAAAGATTTTAAATAAATATAAGAATAAAAAAATTATAATTAGAAAGCACATGGATTATAATGAATTTGTTAACATGTTAAATAAATGTGAGTTTGTTTGTTCAGACTCTGGCGGAATTCAAGAGGAATGTGCTTATTTGGGTAAAAAGATTTTTATACTAAGAAATTTTACAGAAAGGCCTGAAGTACTTAAAAATAATGGTGAATTAATAAAATTAGGAAAAATATCACTTTCTAATAGGGTTAATTATTTTTTAAGAAAAGGAATTAAAGTTAATAGGAATTTTGTATTTGGTAATGGTCACGCCTCAAAAAAGATAATGAAAATAGTAAAGGCTAATAAATTTTTTTAAAATTAATTTATTAATTTACTCATTTCTTTTTCAAAAAATTTAGATAAATATTTAGAAAATTCGTTACTTATATTATCGTTGTCTCTAAAGAATATAAAATTTTTTTTTATATCAAAGTACGTACATTTATTTTTTGGACATATATATTCATTAAGATCTAAAATGTTAACATTATCATGCATAAGTGCAATATTGTTAATAATTTTATTTATATTTTTATACTCTTTTAGCATTAGATTTTTTTGTCCATAACAAAACTTATCTTTTGCAAAACAAGAATTTAAATTATTTTTAAATGTTGGTGTTTGTTTTATAAAAATTATTTTAATATTTTTATTTATATCGTTAATAAATTTTTTTAAGTTTTTTTCATATTTAATATTTTGGTTAACTTTATCGGACATTAAAAATTTTGATATAATAATAACCTCTTGATATTCTTTTGATAATTCATTAATTGTTTTTATATTTTCGTTGTAATAAAGTTTTCTTTTTTTTGATAATTTTTTGCTACATTTATCTTTAATAAGACATTCCTGGCTAAGTGTTGATAAAGATATATCTCCAATAAAGGAAATATTTTTTACAAATTTACTGGAATTTACCATTGGTGCAAAATGTAAAGCATGACAATCACCATAAACAATGAAAATTTTTTTTTTATCTTTATCACTTATTTTAGTGCATTGTTTTCTTAAATTATTATTTAATAATATAAAATTATTTCTATCTAGAAAACAATGATCATCTAAAATATTATCATTAATCGCATAGTTTGGTTTTAGTCTAGAATTAAGTTTATTATCATAACTGTAATTATAATAAATATTTATTTTTTTAGATAAAATAAAAGTTTTATCAATGGCAGTATTTAATAAAAAATAAATATTTTTAATATTTCCAATAAATAAAATTAAAAAAAAGAAGATGCAGGTAATTACAAGTTTATTATTTAACCTCATATTAAAATTACCTTTAATTATAGGAATTTCTAAATATTTTCTTGAAAAAAAACCAAAGATTATTGAACCTAATAATACAATAATTAATACTGCAAAAGTATTTATAAAAAACATATGTGCAAAATAAACAATTGGTAAATGCCACAAATACATCGAGTAAGATATATCACCAATTAAAAATGCAGGTTTACTTTTTATAATTTTTGAAAAAAAATTATTGTTTCTATCTTCACTAATTAAAATTACAAATGTTATAAAACAAATTATATTAATTTCGGTTTGTAATTCAAAATTTAATATATTTGTAAAAACAGATAATAAAAGTATTAAAATAAAAGTGATATTCAGATACTTGAGATTTAATTTTATTTTTGATTTAACAAAAAATGCAAAACATCCTAAGAAAAGTTCATTGAATCTAAATAAAGGAGAAAAAAAATTATTAAATAATTTATGATCGGTATTTTTAATTAAAAAAAGAAAAATTAACATAAAAAGAAATATAACAATTATACTTTTTATACTTTTAAAATTTCGTAGTACTAAAAATAAAAAAATTGGATAAATAAAATAATACTGTTCTTCAATTCCTAAAGACCATAAATGTAGAAAAAAATTATTACCATCATCTATAAAATAATTTTGGTCTCTGAATAAAAAATAAATGTTTGATAAACCAAATAATCCCGTAATTGCTGTTTTTGAAATTTCATTAAAATCTGAAATATTAATAATTCCAAAAAACAAATAAATTAGATAGCTAGTTGCTACCATTACTAATAAAGCTGGATATAATCTTTTAATTCTTCTTATATAAAATTTTGTTAAACTAAACTCATTTTTGGCAAAATCTCTAGTTAAAACTTTTGTAATTACATAACCTGAAATAACAAAAAAAATATCAACTCCCAAATAACCATTTGAATAAAAACCAGAGTGAAACAGTATTACGCTTAAAACAGCGATTGCTCTTAGAAAATTAATGTCTTTTTCAAAAGTATAATTTAATTTATCTAAAGTTTTTTTCATAAATATTTACATTGTGATAATAACTTAAATAAACATTTTTAAATACATATAATTATATATAATCAAAGATTGTGAAAGAGATAAATTATATTTCAGAAATATTTTTACCATCAAAGTCAGCTTATTCTATAAATGTGATGAAAATGTGTGATGCTTTTTCAAAATTAGGTTTTAACACTAATTTGTATGTATTTAGAAAAGAAAAAAATATTCACTTATTTAAAATATATAATTGTAAAAAAAAATTTAAAATTATCGAAACAAAAATTAATAAAAATAATTTTTTAGGTAGAATAAAGCATGCTTTACAATTAGTAAGACTAATAAAAAAAAATAAATCCAAACATGTAATTTACTCTAGAAGTATAATTTCATCGTTAATATTAAGCATGTTTTATGAAAATGTATTACTTGAAGTTCATCATGAACTAAAGGGTTTTACTAAAGTCTTTTTTAATTTATCAAAAAAAATGAAATATTTTAAAAAGATTATGTTTGTATATATTTCAAGAAATTTAAAAAATCATTATAAGATTAATAATAGAAGTATAATTTTAGATGATGGAGTTGATTTGTCTAATTTTAAAAATTTTAATAGTAAAAAAAGAATTCATAACACTTGTGTATATGCTGGTTCCTTTACTAAAGGCAAAGGTATCGAACTAATTTTAAAAATTGCAAAAATTACAAATAAAATCAATTTTCATTTATACGGTGATATTTCGAATTCTGAATTTACTAAGTTATATTTTAAAAAATATAAAAATGTATGTTACAAAGGATTTGCTGAATATAAAAATATTCCAAAAATATTAAACAAATATTATTTATATTTAATGCCTTACTCAAAAAAAGTTTTTGTTAGATCAAATAATCTAGAGGTTGGAAATTATATGTCACCACTTAAATTATTTGAATACATGGCTTCCAAAGGAGTTGTAATGGCCACAGAAATGAATGTATATAAGCATATACTCAATAAAAAAAACTCGATTTTAATGAATCAAAACTCATCAAAAAAATGGAAAAATAAAATTGAAAGTTTTTTTGCCAATAAATCTAATTATAATTATTTATCAAAAAATTCTAATATAGAAGTTAAAAATTATACTTGGGAATTAAGAGTAAAAAAAATACTAAATTTTATTGATGTTTAATTTTAATAAAAACGAAAATTCAATTTATGAAAATCAAGGATATATTAAATTAGATTTATTTAAACAAAATGATGAATTTCAAGAATTAATTGAACATTTTAAAGAAGAGTTATTTTTAAATTTAAAAAGTAATAATATTTCAAATTTAGGAGGATTTAGATCTGGTAATTTGAATATTAATCCTGGAAAACATGGCCCAAAGTTCATGAATTTCTTAAAACTTAATAATTTTACTGAATATTTTGAAAGTTTAACTGGAGATAAGCTACAAGATTATGAAATTTTATATGGTGGAAATTTAAATTTACCAAAAAGTAAAAACCAATTATTTCATACTGATGGAAATTGGGATCCGAGAATGATTATATTAAATATTGCCACTAGTAAAATTGATACTTCAAATGGACCAATGGAAGTGGTAAATTTTTCTCATAAGCAATTTATTCCTTATTGGTTATTCTTAATAAAATATTTTTTATCAAAAAATAAAAAAAAAATCATGTTAGAACAAGGAGATATATTAATTAGAGAGCATAGATTATGGCATCGAGGAACAAGTAATAAGTCTTTACAAAATCGCGAAATGTTAGGTATCATGTTTCTAAAAACTAAAGCCAAGACTACACAAATAAAAAAAAAAATTGATACATTAAAAATTTATGACAATATGTATGATGCAAACTTTAAAGGAAAATTAAAAGAATTTATCTTTTTGTATTTTAAATTTATTTTAGTTTTATATAAATCAATAAATTCATTGAAAAAATGACACAAACCCCAATTTTAATAATGACATATCGAAGGTATGAAAACACAAAAATTTTACTTTCTCTATTAAAAAAATTTAGACAAAAAAATATTTATATTTTTAATGACGGAATTAAAAATAAATTTCACAAAGAAGAACATAAAAAAACAAGAAATCTAATCAAAAATTATAAAAAAAAAAATGTAAATATAAAATTGTTATTACCAAAAAAAAATCTGACTCAAAAAAGAAACCTTCCTTATGCCTTGGATTGGGTTTTTAAGAACAATGATACTGCTATTATTTTAGAAGACGATTGTATGCCATCAAGGGATTTTTTTAAATTTTGCAATGTATTACTCAAAAAATTTTCAAATGATCAAAGAATTGCGCAAATTTCAGGAGTGAATTTACTAAATCATAGAGGCTTCAGAAGGAGAAATAATGATAGTTATTTTTTTTCTAAATTTACAAGTTCGTGGGGCTGGGCTACATGGAAAAATAGATGGTCAGAATTTTATGATGAAGATATTCTTGATTGGCCAAAGGTGAAAAATGAAAACTGGCTTAAAGACATTTTCAAAAACGATAAATCATTTAAATTTTGGTATAAATATTTAGAAAGAAGATTTAATTTAATAGATGATGATTGGGATAAACCATGGTCTTTTATTAATTTTATTAATAATCGTTTATCAATTTATCCTTCAAAAAATTTAATAAAGAATGTGGGTGAAGACAAGTTTGCTATTCATAAAAATCCTAAAAAGTGGAATAATGTAAATTTTCAGAAAATAAAATTTCCTCTAAAACATCCAAAAATAATTGTTCAAGATACAATTGCAGATGACTTTATTACAAATGAAGGTTATTCAAATCCTCCAATTTCATATAGAATTAAAAATAAAATTTTTAGACAAATAAATAAATTAAAAAATTAGTTATGAACCATAATTATAAAAAGATAATTATTTATTTTTTTTTGACAGTTTTTTCGATATTAATAATTATTAAATATTCTATATCATTTTTAAAAAATGAAATATTAAATGTAATAAAATCTGATCGATTTGATGTTTTTATAATAAATATATTAGATCAAAAAATTGAAAAATTAGCTAATACTGAAATTCCAGACAAAAAAAAAAAATTTTACAAAGAAAAAATTGACAAAATTTTATTAAAAATCAAAGAGTTAGATTGAGAAACTTTCCTTACTTAAAGAAATCAAGTTTAGTTGTATTTAGTTTTGCAATTTTTAGTTTCGTAGGTTCAATTTACCAAGGATCGTATATTTATGATGGATTTCATTGGGGTTTAATATCTTCAAATGCTCAAGATTTATTAAATGGAAAAAAACCCTATAAGGATTTTTTTGTACATTATGGTTTTTTGACAGTTTTATTGCAATCTATATCTTTAAAAATTTATAATTCTGTATATTCAATATTAATTTTATCTTCATTATTTTATTCTGTTTCAATAATACTTTTGGCAAAATTAATTGAAAAATTTCTTTCAAGTAATTATGTCAATTTATTTGTTTTCATAATTATTTTCATGCAACCATTTATAGTTTACCCATGGCACACATATTTTATTTTTTTTACTTCAGTTTTTTCTCTATCCCTTTTTTTAAAAAAAAATTCTATTTCTTTATTTTTATTTGGTTTTTTTATTCAATTAGGTTTTCTATTTAGTGAAAGTTATAAAATTTTCTCAATTGCAATTATTTTACTCTCAATAATAATTTTATTTTTTGAAAATCAAAAATTAAAAAATATAATAAAAAAAATTATACTTATATTACTTGGTTATTTGTTGCCTCTAATTGCATTTATAATTTATCTGTATTTAAATAATTTAATTGATTACTGGTTATTACACTCAAATATACCAAACATATTTGTTAATGAATTAAACTCAAATATTTGGTTACTTATTTTAAGCTTCATAAGTAACTACATATTTGAGTCCATAAATATTTTTTCAGAAAGTTATTATATTCTTGGAATTTTAATAAATTTATCCTGTATCTTCTTTTTAATTAAAACTGCACAAGAAAAGAAAATAAATTTAGATTTAATTTTTATTTCTTGTTTCTCTCTTTTATTAAATTTTATGTTAGTTTTTAGGCATGAAAGTTTTAGATTTTTTTGTGGGCCAATAATAGGATTAGTTATTTTATTTTATTTTATAAATAACTTTAAAGATTTTAATAAATACTTAAGTATCTTAATTTTATTATTTATTGCAATAATTTCAAATCCTTTTGAAAAAGGAAACTCTAATAGAAATTTTACAAACAGTAATCAGAAAATTTTAAGTTATAATGATAGTTCAATTTTAAAATTTAGAGGAATGAATTTTACAAAAGATACCTGGGAACATCATATAAAATTAATTGAAATATTAAAAAAAATTAATAATAAATGTAAATCCGTTGAATTTTTTTATAATGCAACCCCTGATCATTATTATTATCTAATTGCCTCAGATTATCTAAATTCATTTCAGAAAATACCAGGATATAGTGAAACTACATTAAAAAATTATTATGACTCAATGAATACTTACTTTGATAGTAACATTAAAAATTTAATGATAGAAAAAATAGCAAAAAAAAACATTGTTTTAATGCGAGAAGATTACAATAATAGTTCTATTGCGATTGGTAAAACTAAAATAAATTTAGATAATTTCTATTTTAAAAATTTACCATTTAGTTATAACAATAAAAAAAAGTTACTATACATACCAGATAATTGTACATTAAATTAATTTGTACCTTATAAAAAGTCTTAAAAGTCCAAAAAAGGAATTGATAATTTCTGATAGGCTCGCTTTACTTTCTCCCCGTGTTCTATTAAGAAAAATTGATGGTCTTTCATCAATCTTAAATTTACCAATATAGAGTTCCATAGCTATTTCAGACAATAGAATAAATCCAGGTGATTTAGATCTTGAACATTTTTTAATAATATACGCTGCAGCTTTTCTATCATAAAATCTAAAACCATTAGTATAATCTTTAATTGGAATATTTAATAGAATTCTAGCCATCAAGTTTGAAAATTTTGAGAGTATACGTCTTGAAACAGGCCAGTTTAATATTTTACTTCTCTTCAAATATCTACTAGCAATTAAAAAATTGAGTTTTTCTTTATAAAAATATTTTATATTTGGAGCAATTTCCCCGGGCCTATGAGAAAAATCTGCATCCATCTCTATTATTATTTTATTTTTATGATTTTTTAGAGCTTCCTTCATTCCAATTAAAACGGCAGACCCTCTTCCTAATTTTTTTCCTCTATAAATATATTTAACATTTTTAATTTTTTTTATGTTTAGATAGGATTTTGGTGAGTCATCAACAACAACAATGTTTATTTTTAGTGAAATATTAAATATTTTATTAATTAATTTAATTATATTTTCTTCTTCATTATAAGTTGGAATAATTATAGAAATCATATAAATAATTTTTTTTGAAATTAATATGATAAGCATATAAGCAATAAAATGAAGAAAAAAATATACTACCCTTTATTAGAAGATGCATTTAGCAAAGAGGACATTGAAATTGGAACAAAAGTAATACAATCAAGACAATTGACAATGTCTAAAATAACCAGAAATTTTGAAAAAAGATTTGCTGCTTATTTAGGCTGTAAATATGCTGTAATGGTAAACTCTGGATCATCTGCAAATTTGTTATCATTATTTGTTGCAAAGTACTCATATAAATTTGAATTAGGAGATGAAATTATAATACCTGCATTATGTTGGTCCACTTCATTGTGGCCAATAATTCAGGCAGGTTTAAAACCAGTATTTGTTGATGTAAATTTAAAAGATTTTAATGCATCATTAGAGGAAATTTATTCTAAAATTAATAAAAAAACCAAAGCAATTTTATTAGTTCACGTTTTAGGCACATCATTAAAAATTGACCATTTGACAAAAATACTCAAAAAAAAGAAAATTTTACTCATAGAGGATACGTGTGAGTCATTGGGTACAAAATATAAGAAAAAATTTTTAGGTACTTATGGAAGATTTGGAACATTCTCATTTTATTACTCACATCAAATAACTAGTGGAGAAGGTGGGATGGTTGTAACAAATAATAAAAAAGATTATGAACTTTTAAAAATAATGAGAGCTCATGGATGGGATAGAGATTTAAAAAAGAATAAAAATCAAAAATTTAATTTTATTAATATGGGTTTTAACCTAAGACCTTTAGAGGTCTCCGCTGCTATAGGACAAAATCAACTCAAAAGACTTAAATATTTTTCAACAATAAGAAAAAAAAATAGGAATAAAATAATTAATTCATTAAAAAGTCACACAAAATGGAATGACCAATATTATTTTGTAATACCTGATAAAAATTTAAATCCATCCTGGTTTGGGTTACCATTATTATTAAATAGGAAATTTTTAAACTACAAAAAAAAAATAATTAAAAATTTACATACTAAAGGCATTGAAACTAGACCAATAATAAGTGGAAACTTCCTTAATCAAAAAGCATCAAAAGCCTATAATTTGAAAATAAAAAATCAAAAGTTTCCCAATGCAGATTATATTGATAAAGCAGGTTTTTTTATTGGTCTTCATACAAAGGATATAAAACCTAAAACATTGGAACATTTGTCTAACGAATTATTAAATTTTTAAATTGATTAAAATTGGCATAACAGGATCTTCAGGAATTTTAGGAAGAAGCTTAATTGGTTATTTAAAAAAAAACTCTAACTATCAAATTCATTCTTATAATGAAAATATTTTAAATATTAAAAAGATTAATAATTGGATTAAAAAAAATCAATTTCAAATAATAATTCATTTAGCAGCCTTAGTTCCAATAAAAAAGGCAAAAAAAAACTATAAATTAGCAAAACAGATAAATTTCATTGGTACAAAAAATTTGATCACTGCTATCAAAAAATATCAGAAAAAAAAAGTATATATATTTTTTTCCTCTAGTTCTCACGTTTATTCATTTAATAAAAATAAGATAAGTGAGGCATCTGTGAAAAAAGGAATTTCCCAGTATGGAAAAACTAAAATTTTAGCAGAAAACTTATTGTTAAAAAATAAAAATTTTTTTGATTTATGTATTGGCAGAATATCTAGTTTAACCTCTGAAAAACAGTCGACAAATTTTTTATTAAAAAAAATAACAGAAATTGGAAAAAAAAACAAAAATTTTAATTTTGGAAATTCAAATATTAAAAGGGATTTTATTTATGTCGATGATGTTGCCAAAATAATTGTAAAAATAATAAAAAAAAAAATAACAGGAACTATAAATATTTCAAATTCCGAGACTACTCATGTTTATAGTTTGCTAAATTATTTAAATTATAATTATAGATTTAATATAAAACATTCCTTGGGTAAGGAAGAAAAATTAGTATTATCCAACAAACTATTATTAAAAAAAATTGGAAAGTATAAATTTGTTAAGGTTAAGGAAATGTTAAAAAAAAAATTTTAAATATAGTTTTTATTTTCTAGTAAAATATTATTAAATGAGAAATTATTTTTAATAATTTTAATTTTTGAAAATAAACTCTGGTTTTTAAATTTTAATGAATTACAGATTTCTAAATTATTAATTTTACACATTTCCAAAAAAGATTTTTTGTTAAAAATATTTAAATGCTCTAGTGGGTGAGCACAATCCTTACCTGGAGTATATTTAGTGTTTAATTTTTTTTTAAAATTATAAGAAGAAGGAAATCTATGGAACATGTAGCCATTTGTTTTTAATAATTTCGTTAATTTATTTAAAATACTTAAAGGCGAACTTACATGCTCTAGCACTTCTTCTGAATATATAAAATCAAATTTATCTTTGATTTCATCTATATATTTTATGTTATTAATATTATTTTTTAATAGATGTTTGTGTCTTGAGTCTGAGAATTCACAAGTTGTTATATTTAACGATTGAGATTTCATAAATTTAGACCAATAACCCCATCCAGAACCAAATTCAAGAATTTTAATACTATCTTTATTTTTAAATGGCATACTTGTTATCATTAATAGATCTTGTTTCAATTTATTTCTATTTTTTTCAAGGTAGTCATTTTTTTTTTCAAAACTATTTTCTGGAGATATTATTTTATCATAAAGAAAATCAGAGAGTCTTTCATCTGGTTCATATTTTTGAAACAGACCGCTACAATTAAAACATTCACATATTTCATAAATACAATTTTCAAGTATTTTAGTTAAAAAGTTTGATTTATAATATTCTGATATAAACTTTCTTAATTTTTCATCACAATATTTTATTTTATATAGTGTTTTAAAATCATTATTTTTACAAAATGGACATTCTAATCTTTCAATTAAATTCATAATTTAAAACTTAGCAATAAAATTATATCCACTACATTGAGATATATTTTTTTTTGAAGAGGCAAATTTATCAACAAAGCTATTCAAACCAAATTTTTCAAAAAATCTTTTCCATATAGATCCCATTAAAATATGCATGGATGATGATACTCTTCCTCTAACAGGATATAACTTTACTTCACTGAAATCTCTTAGGAGATATGTCAAACCATCCTTTGTAAATCTATAGTAATCTTGAAATTCTAAATTACTTGGTGCATGGTAATGATAAAGAAATGGTACATACCCGTAAAATGTTCCATTTTTTTTCATCATAGATCTGATGTTTTTAATAGCTATAAATGGATTATATACATGTTCCAAAACTGCTAAACAAATTACAGTATCAAACTTTTGAGATAATTTAGGGTTATTAATCAAATTTTCATCTGACAAATCACACTGATAATCTGGATAATCATCAAATAAATTTATATCTAGTGTTTTTTTTTCTTCACATGATATTTCATTGTATTTTTCTCTCATTGATTTTCCGATGTCGAGAACAAACATATCTTTTTTAATTTCTGAAATAATTTCATCTCTAAATTCGAGATTTTTAATTAAATATTTTTCACTGATTGAAATATTTTTTATTATTTCTTTTAAATTTTCATTATTATTTTTTGGTTTTCCTAGAATTATTGTCATTTATTTTAAAGATATTATTTTATTATACCAAATTTGAAATAATATTATTGTTGTTACCTCTTTTTTAATCAAATAACCTTTAACGTCATATGAATTTAAAAAATGTTCTAAATTCTCTTCATTAAATATTCCTTGATTTTTAATTTTATTGTTTTGAAAAATATCTTTTCTTATTTTTTTTAAATTTGTATCTAGAAATATTCTATCTGGTGTAAACCATCCAGTTTTTTTTCTATTTTGAATATACTTTGGAACAATTTTATTTTTTTTTAATAAAAATTTTCTATTAAAGAAACTGAATTTTTTAGAATTTTTAATAAAAAACAATTTTTTTATTAAAGATTTATCTTGAAAAGGAACTCTTGCTTCAACAGAGTTTATCATAGTACATTTATCTAATTTATAATTACTCTCATTTGTAAGCCAATATTTAAAATCAAAATAATTTATATAATCAACATTTGAATCAAAATTAACATCATCTAATAAATCCTTTTCACCAAAATTTTCATCAAATTTATTTTCATTAAGTAAATTAGCTAAATTAGTATTATTAAATATTGAATAAAAAAATAATGGAATTTTTTCCTTTCTAATTGAATTATATTTACAAATTTTTTGGTTATATTTATTTAAAAATTTCAAAAAATTTGACAAAAAAATTCTGTTATATCTATCGTAACCACAAAATAATTCATCTGATCCGTCACCTGTAAGTATAACTTTAAAACCTAGTGACCTTGCATGTTTAGATTGCCAATAAGTATTTAAAAAATTTAAATTAGAAACAGGTTCATCTAGATAGTTTGTTATTTTATAAAAATCATCTAGTGTAGAGGAAATATTATCAATAAAATTTACATTAAGCTTTATATTTAAGTCATCAGATAATTTTTTAGCATATATATAATCTTGATTAAATTTCTCATATTTTTTTTCAGGTAAAAAAACAGTTGTAAATCCTTCAATTTTATTATTATATTTTTTTGCTATAGCTGTAACTATTGAAGAGTCTAGACCACCTGATAAAAAGGTGCCAATTTTAGTATCAGTTATAAGATTATTTTTTATTATATCTTCTAAAGAATTATTAAGTTCATCTTCTGATATAAATTCTGAATTTTTATTTTCATTTATATTAAAGTAATCTCTTTTTTCAGATTTAAAATTTTCATAATTTAATTTAAGAATATTTCTAGGCTTAATTTTTTTAACCTCATCAATTAAGGTATTTTCTTCAGGTGTAAATCCAAAATTTAAAAAAAAATTTAGACTTTTTTTATTAATTTTTTTTTCAGTTAAAGAATAAAGAAACCAAGCTTCTGATGAAAAGAAAAAGTTATTATTTTGCATTAAATAGTACAAAGGCTTAGTCCCCGTGAAGTCTCTTACACATTCTAATGTATTTTTTTTTAGATCAAAAAATATAAATGAAAATATTCCACTTATTTCATTTACTATTTTGGTTCCTTTTTTTAATAATAGGTTGAATAACACTTCTGTATCTGTACTGGTAGAAAGTTGCTCTAAGTTTAAGTATTTTTCTTTCAAAGTTTTATGGTTGTAAATTTCCCCATTAAATAAAAGCAAAGCGTCTTGATTGAAAAATATTTTATTTGATTTTGGATTTAAATCCTGGATCGCTAATCTTGAAAATCCAACATGAATTATTTTATTTTTTAAAATAATTTTCTTTGTTTCTTTGTAGTCAGGTCCTCTATTATTAAGTTCAATTAAGTAGTGGTTGAATTTTTCTTCGTATTGAGCTACTCGTTTATCATTGATATCTGAAATAAAACCTATAAAACCACACATATTTTTACTTTAACACGATAAATAATAAATACATACATGAATATATTAGTTACCGGATGTGCAGGTTTCATTGGTTATTCATTAACACATAAAATTCTTTTAAATAAAAATTTTAAAATTTTTGGCATTGATAATCTTAACACGTATTATTCTTTAAAGCTTAAGAATGAAAGGTTGAAAAGGCTTAAAAAATATAAAAACTTTAATTTTTATAAAGTTGACTTAAATCAAAAAAAAAAATTAATTTCCTTTTTTAACAAACACAAAATTGATGTTGTCTTTCATTTTGCGGCTCAGGCAGGTGTTAGATATGTATTTTCTCATCCAGAAAAATTTATAGAGAGTAATATTATGGGATTTCATAACCTGATTGATGTATCAAAACACTACAATATCAAAAAATTTTTTTATGCATCTTCCAGTTCTGTTTATGGTGATGAAAATAAATTTCCAGTAAATGAAAAGTCAAAACTTATTCCAAAAAATATATACGGATTAAGTAAAAAGATGAACGAAGAATATATTCATATAAATTCTAATATCTCTACAAAATATATTGGTCTAAGATTTTTTACCGTTTTTGGAGAATGGGGTAGACCAGATATGTTAATATTAAAATTTCTAAAAACAGCTCAAGATAAAAAAGTTTTTTATTTAAATAATAGTGGAAAACACTGGAGAGATTTTACTTATATTGATGATGTTGTAAAAAATTTAGAGAAATTATTAACGAAAAATTTTAAAAAAAATACAATAATTAATATATGTAGTAGCAGACCTATTTATATCAAAAATTTAATTGATTATCTTTGTAAAAAAACCAATTTTTTTAATATAAAAAAAATTAAACAAAATAAAATTGAAGCAATAAAAACTCACGGAGAAAATAAAAAACTTAAAAACATTACAAATTTTAAAAAATTTTCTAATTTTTATAATAGTGTTGATAAAACAATCAGATGGTATCAAGACTATAAAAAATTAATTTAATTACCAAAAAAATTATGAGCAGTATTAATAATATTAATGAAAAAGTTACTATATTAATTGTGACTTTTAAAAGTCATCATATCATTGAAAAATGCTTAGATAATATTAATAAGAAATTCAATATTATCCTCATAGAAAATTCCAATGATTTAGATTTCACACTTAAGTTAAAAAAAAAATATAATAACCTCAAGTGTATAAATATTGGGTATGATTCCGGGTTTGGTTATGCACTGAATAGAGGTGTAGAGAAAGTAAATACAGATTATTTTATTGCAATGAATCCAGATACTTTTCCCGAAGAAGGTTGTTTAGAAAAATTGGTAGAAACAGTAGAAAATTACAATGATATTGCTATGGTTACCCCACTAACACTCTTAAATAAAAATTCTAAAGAATTTTCTGCCTATGGTAATTTTGATAATAAAAAATTACTTAAAAACTCAAAAAATATAATGGAAGTAAATTGGGTAAATGGAAATATTTTTTTAATGAATAAAAAAATATTTATGGATATAGGAGGTTTTGACGAGAAAATTTTTATAGAATATGATGAAAGAGAATTGCAAAGAAGAATATATTTATCAAAAAAGAAGATTTTAATTGATTTTAATGCAAAATCACACCATCTTGATGGAAAATCTGCAGATGAAAAGTTTGCATTTGAAATGAAGTGCGAGAAATCTTGGCATAATGCTTGGTCGGGTTTTTATTATTATAAAAAACATTTTGGATATATTCATGCTTTGAATAAATCATTGCCTTTTGCAATTTCGAATTTTTTGAAATTTATATATTTTTTTATTACTAGAGATGGTAGAAAAAGTGAAATTTATAGATTATTTTTTTTAGGTTTTATTAATTCATTATTCAATAGAAAATCATTTTATCGTGCAGAAATTGATTAAATATCTCCCCAGCAAAATTTTGTTCTCTTCCTTTTTTCATAATAGTTTGCATTTTCATATTCTTCAGTTCTGTTATCTTTAAAAATTAATTTTGATTGCCCACCTAAACAAAATGTTTCACTTTTTTTCCAAGTATCTATGTCAAATCCGTTGTTATCTGAATTAACAATAATTAACTTAAATCCTTTTTTGATAAGTTGATTTGATATACCTTTTCTACCAGCCTCAAAATAATTTGTTTCTATTTTTTTTGTAAATTTTTTACTATCATATTTTAGAGATAAAAGATCTTTAGCGTGTAAGAAAAAAGCTGTCGTTCTAATGTGAGGATTTGGAAATAACTGAACTTGTATCAAATGCTTAAATCCCCATTTTATTTGTTGAAATTTAGTATGTTGATCATAAAAAAAATTAAAAAATTGGCTAGGTAAACTAGCCATAGACGCTGTAGCTCCAATTATACTTTTTTCTTCATAATGATTTATATAAATCTTTAACCAATTTTTTGTAACAGGTATCGTATAAGTATTTAAAAAAAGAATAAGTCTATCAGAGTATTTTTTAGCTACTCTAAAATAACTTCCGATATCAAAATCATTTTTTTCAAAATCATCATTAAATTCAATAAAATCAATAGATCTATTAACTAAAATTTTTTTCCATTCATCTATTTTTTTTTTTTTAAATTGTTTAAAGCAAATTATAAGATCGTGGTCAAACCCACTATCAAATTTTATATAAAAATCTAAGAAATTTTCTAAATACTTTTTTCCTAATGGTTCATATGCTAAATAAACAACCAAAGGCTTCATTGTAAAATATTAAAGAATTTCTTTTAAATTTTTTGAATTTTTTAATCTTAAATATTGTGAAATCATATGCATTATAGACTGAAAAATATCCTCTGTAATTCCATAATTTTTTGTATTTAAGTTGATATAATGTTCTGATAATTTTTTTAAATACTGATTTTCACTAAATCCAATTAATGAAATTATTTTTAGTTTATTTTTTTTTGCAAATTTTACAGCATTAATTATATTTTTTGATTTTCCTGAAGAACTGATTACAATTAAAATATCGTTTTTTTTTGCATAATTTTCTAATTGGGAAGCAAAAATCTCATTAAAATTAATATCATTTGCAATAGCTGTGATTAGCTCAATTGAGTTTGTTAAGGAGATTATCTGTGGAATAACTCTTTTTGAGGATGATATTTTAATACCCTTGTTAAAATCACAAAGAAAATGATTTGCTATAGAAGCCGAACCACCGTTACCACAGACAAAAATTTTTTTTTTCGTTTTAATGCTTGTTTCTAAAAATTTTGTAATTTTTTCTATTTCATCATAATGATAGTTCTTAAGCACTTCACTTAACTTTTTATTGTAATCAAGAAAAAAATCTTTACAAGAAAGCATATTTTATACTGTTTATATCAAATATGATGTTAATTAAACTTTAAAATTAAATATAAATATATTCTTTAACTAATATGAAAATTCTTGTTACAGGCGATAAAGGTTATATCGGCACAGCATTGTGTAAAAAACTTACTCAATTAAAATATAATATTGTTGGTTTAGACATAGGTTTGTATCCTGATTTAGTAAAAACAAAAAGAAACTACAAAAGAATAAAAAAAGATTTGAGAAATATTTCTTTAAAAGAACTTGATGGAATTGATTGTATTATTCATTTAGCAGCAATTTCAAATGATCCACTAGGAGAACTTAAAGAGAAAATAACTTATGATATTAATTACAAAGCAACAGTTAGACTCGCAGAATTATCTAAAAAAGCGAATGTGAGTACATTTATTTATATTTCTACACAGAGCGTTTATGGAATTTCTAAAAATATCTCTAAAGAAATCAAAGAAAATACAAAGAATATAAAACCTTTAACAGCTTATGCAAAATCAAAATATAAAGCTGAAAAAAAACTACTCAAATTAAGCAATGATACATTTAAGTTGATTATTTTTAGACCAGCAACTGTTTTTGGAGAAAGTAGTAATTTTAGAAGCGATATTGTTTTAAATAATTTGCTAGGTAATGCATATTTAACAAAATCTATTAATATATTTTCAGATGGGAGACCTTGGCGACCGATTTTGCACATTAATGACATGGTTGATATAATCATTTCATCAATTCATAAAGCAAAATTATTAAATAAAGAAATAATTAATTTAGGATATCCAAAAAATAATTTTACAGTATTGCAATTGGCTAATTTTGTAAAAAAAGTTTTACCAAAATCAAAAATTAATATTTTACATAATAAAAAGGATCAAAGAACTTACAAAGTAAATTTTGATAAAGTATATAAATTTTTTAAAAATGATATTAATTTTAAAATAAATATAGACACTAAGCTTAATAATTTACTTTTATTTTATAAAAAAATAAAATTATCAATGAATAATTTTAATGGTAGAAAAACAATCAGACTAATACAGTTAAGATATTTGATCAAAAGAAAGAAATTTTAATGATATTTATTAAAAATAAAATAAAAGGTGTTTTCCTAATAAAGCCTGAACCATTTAAGGATAAAAGGGGAATTTTCAGAAGAATATTTTGCCAGAAAGAATTTAAAAAAAATAAAATAAATTCAGAAATTAAACAGGCAAATATTTCTGAGAATAGATTTAAATACACTTTAAGGGGATTTCACTTTCAAACTAATCCATATTCTGAAGATAAAACATTAACCTGCATAAAAGGTTCAATATATGACATAATTGTTGACCTGAGGCCTAGCTCTAAAACATACATGCAATGGAGTTCATTTAAAATTAATGAAAACAATAGATATTCAATTCATGTTCCAAAAGGGTGTGCAAATGCTTTTTTGACATTAAAGAGCAACACAATAGTTCAATATGGATCTTCACAATTCTATAAACCAAAGCATGAAAAAGGTATTAGATTTGATGATCCTGTTTTTAAATTTAAATGGCCCAATAAACCAAAAGTTATCTCACAGAAGGATTTAAGTCATCCAAACTATATTTTAAAAAAATAGTAATATATTTAGGGATTTAATGATTAATCAAGCAGTAATATTTTGTGGAGGGTTAGGGACCAGACTTCAAAATATAACTAAAAATATACCTAAACCAATGGTTGATGTCTGTGGAAAACCATTCTTGGAACATTTAATTATTCAGCTTAAAAAAAATGGAATCAAAGAAATAATTTTATTAGTGGGTTACAAAAGTGAAGTTATCAAAAATTATTTTGCTGATGGAAAAAAACTTAAAGTTAAAATTAGATATTCATTTTTACCTGCAGATAAACAAACTGGTACAAGGCTTTATAATATAAAAAAAAAATTGAATTCAAAATTTCTATTACTTTATAGTGACAACTATTCCTCATTTAATATACATAAAATTGTTACCGAATTAGATAGATCGAAAAAAAAAATGATAATTAGTTTATCTAAAAAAAATAATGGAAATGTTTCTTTAGATAAAAATATGACTGTTTCATATAAACTCAAAAGAAGTAAAAAAAATAAATTTGTTGAAATAGGATATATGATTTTAAAAAAAGAAATATTAAAATACTTAAAAAAAAAAGATCTTAATTTTGCAGATTTTATTTCTAAAATATCTAAAAAAAAAATGGTAGCAGGACATATAAAAGAAAATAAATATGTAAGTATTAGTGATCCGAAACGTTTAGATTTGACTAGAAAGCTTTTTAACAACAACAAGTATATTTTGATAGATCGAGATGGAGTATTAAATCATAAAAATAAAAAAGAAAGATATATTACAAATATTGAAAACTTAAGGATCAATAAATTTCAATGTAACAAATTACCTAAAAACGCTAATTTAATTTGCATAACAAACCAGGCTGGATTATCTACAAAAGATTTATCATTGCAGAGTTTAAAAAAAATAAATATTGAAATACATAAGTATTTAAAAAAAATAAATTTAAAGTTAGATAAATTTTATATTAGTCACCATCATTTTAATTCTCAATCATATTTTAGAAAACCTAACCCAGGTTATTTTTTTAAAGCATCTAATGATTACAATTTTATTTTAGATAAAACCTTTTATATTGGTGACGACAAAAGAGATATAGAAGCAGCATATAATGCAAATATGTTTATAATTTATGTTGGCAAAGATAAATTGACTACAACTGAAAAAAAAAAGTATAAGTATATTATCTTAAATAATAGTATAAAAAAAATTTTTTATGAAAAAACAAAATTTAGATTTTAAAAAAAAAATTGTAACAACCAAGACACCATTAAGAGTTTCATTTGTAGGTGGAGGTACCGACATGCCTTATTTCTTTAATAAACATACAGGGATAACAATTAGCACTAGTATTGATAAATTTATATATGTAACTGTTAAATTGCATTACAATTTTAATGAGAAATATAGACTTAATTATTATGAAACAGAAACAGTTAATAATTTAAATGAAATTAAAAATTTAAGAATCAGAGAAACATTAAAGTATTTTAAAATCAAAGAACCTCTATATATTAGCACTATTTCAGATTTGCCTTATAATACGGGCTTAGGTTCATCAAGTTCCTTTTTGATAGGCTTAATACATGCAATTTATCTCTTAAAAAATAAAAGAGTAGATAATAAAAAGATATGTGAAATTGCATTTGATCTAGAAAATAAAATAACAAACAATTCTCTTGGAAAACAAGACCATTATATTGCAGCTTATGGAGGGTTAAAAAAAATATTATATAAAAAAAACAAGGTTATTGTTAATAAGATTAGCATCCCTAAAAAAAAGATAGAATTATTAAATAAAAATTTAATTTTCTTTTGGACAGGTAAATCTAGATTATCAAATAAGAATCTATCTCTACAAAAAAAAAATTATAAATCCAATCTTAGAAATTTATTAGAACTTAAAAAATTATCTCTAAAATTTAATTCACAATTGAATAAAAATAAAATTAACATAGCTAATTTAGGTTTAATTCTAGATAAAAGTTGGAATTTGAAAAAAAGTTTTTCACCAAATATATCAAGTAAAGATTTAAATAGAATTTATGATACTGCTATATCAGCTGGTTGTTACGGGGGGAAATTGCTTGGTGCAGGTGGTGGAGGTTTTTTTCTATTTTTTTGTGAAAATAAATTTCATGATAAGGTTGAAAAAAAGCTTAAAAATTGTTCAAAGATAAATTTTAATTTCGAAAATGAGGGAACACAATTAAAATTTATTAATTAACTTTTTATAATACTTAAAGTAAGAATTTAAATTTTCTTTAATTAAAATTTTTTTTCTTAAATTTTTACTATTTATTCTGATCATTGGCTGAGTATGTTTTAAATTATAATTATATCTAATATACACTTTTTTATGAAAATATTTTTCAAATTTTTTTTTTAAAGCATTAATAAACTCTTCATTTAAACTGCAATATCCTGAAGGGAAGTAATTTATTTTTTTTGATTTTGAAAAGATCATCTTAATATAATTTTTTGTTAATTTATCTATATGAATATTATCTCTTACATATTTTGGATAATTAACAATTGCTTCTTTATTTTGTAGCCAATTTTTAATTAGATAGTAGTTTAGTTTTTTTTCTTCATAAATTCCCCAGGGATTAGTAATAAAGATTGATTTATATTTTAGATTAAATTTAGCACACACTTCTTTAATTTTTTCATATGTAATTGATTTTGATTTTCCATAATTGTTTACTGGTGTATAATTTTTACTTTTAATTTCTTGAAAAATAGTGTTTGAAATCATAATACGAGTTTTTTTATTAAGTATTTGAAATACATTATTAATATTCTTAACGTTTTTTTTTATAGATTTTTTAAAATTAAATTTTTTATCATCATTGTAATTAAGTGTTTCGGCATGATGCATACACAAAATATTAAAACTATTTTTTTTTATAAGATGCATAAATTTTTTATCTCCAAATTTAATATTTCTAATGAAAAAAATATTTTTTTTTTTATTCAATGATTTAATTCTCCTTAATCTTATTGAATCATATTGATTAAGATTTTTAGTCAATGTACAATATATCTTATATTGGTTAGTTTCAGATATTTTTTTTACAAAATGATAACCAGTAAAAGATGAGGCACCTAAGAATAACAATTTCATCAAACTACAAGGAAGTAATTATATTTTCATATTTTTTAAGATTATTATTAAAATCAAATCTTTCATCATAAATATATTTCTTTTTTAATTGTTTTTTACTTTTTACAATTAATTTAGATAATGTCGTATGATCTTTGATTTTAAATAATTTACCATATTTTTTATTGTTTAATATCTCTTTTGGGCCTGTTTTACAATTTGTGGAAATAATAGGTAATCCAAAGGTGAGTGCTTCAATTAATGTATTTGGTAAACCTTCGTACAAAGAACTTTGGACAAAAATGTCAGCTTTTTTATAATATGGGTAGATATTAGCTTTAAAGCTTAAGATCTTTATTTGATTATTTAATTTATTTTCATCAATAAACTTTTGCAAATTATCATATTCACTACCCTTTCCAATTAAACAAAATTTAAATTTTTTTTTATTTTTTAATAGAGTTAATGCCTTTAAAATAGTGATATGACTTTTTTGTGGAACTAACCTACCAATGGATAAAATATTTATAATTTTTTTGGAATCTGAAAAATAATATTCATTAACTTTTTTCTTTGAGTATTTTTTAAGGTCACTTATTTTCTCAATTAAATTGTAAATAACAAATGTTTCTAGATTGAAAAATTTTTTAA
>Ga0209335_10001729_pt1 | contig 24696 bp, 49 predicted proteins | sample COG_09_FD_184753 | JGI IMG/M metagenome (GOLD analysis project Ga0209335, IMG submission 184753) | Pelagic Microbial community sample from North Sea - COGITO 998_met_09 (SPAdes) (version 2) | ecosystem: Environmental > Aquatic > Marine > Neritic zone/Coastal water | place: Helgoland, sampling...
TTGCTATTAAATTCATTTGCTTACCTGTTAATTGATATGTTTCTTCCATTTCGAATCCCACTGTCATAGCAGGACAATCATCAAAGCTTTCCATTAAATCTCTTGCTTCATCAAGTAGCTGTTGTGTACGTGTTCTTTTCACTGGTTTGATATGTAATTTACGTGTTCTTTGCATTGGTTTTGGTTTATTGTTTGTTAATTTTTATCCACAACGATTTGCTAATATTAATCTTGCGAATTTAAAATCCTCTAACCTATTTAAATTGAGTCCGTATTTTTGTGAAACCGGGCTTAAATACTTATAAGCCTCGGTTATGGTCATCTTCCCTATACCCATTTTTATCTAACTTGATCTTGGTTTTTTCTTGAACTAAATTGCTTACCACTTGCAACGCTCCTACCATCTGGGACTTTACTGAAATCCATCAATGTGATTTCTTTGATTGATTTAATATTACCTGAATTTGCTTTGATTGCTTTTGGAACAGAAGAATATAATTTATCTCCATTTTTCCCATTTTTTAATATTACTTGATACTTTTTCATAACTTTTATTTATTTAATTTTTATCAATCATGCCACTTTGGCAACCTGACACCGTAAATATATGAATAATTTTTGGCTATTCCTACCATTTCTGCGGAAGTCTTTTAATTCATTGAGAAATCATATTCTATGGCTTCAACTAATTCTTTATCTAATTTAGTAAACCTTTCAGCAGCATATCCATACCAAGGAAATCCTATTTTAGTAGTTCCTTCATTACATACCCCTTTAATTAAATATACTTTTTGTTGTGTGTCATTCATAAAATCATCTAACACTGTATACTCAACACCCTCAACCACCTCTGCTCCTTGAGGTTGGTTTTTATCATTTATACAAATTACTTTCATATTCTATCTTCTTGATAACATAAATTTTCTACTTCTACCACACGCTGAATTGGCCATTGTGAACCCTAAATCATAATTAAATTCTAACACAAACATGATTGTCATATCTTTAGTCATATTTATTCTATTGTCTTGAGCATAGATATTACTACCATCTACTTTAGGAGAATTAGTTAACTCATCAAAATTATATCTTAACCTAAACCCAGTTGACACACCCCAATTGCCTATACCAAAAGCATAACCACCTACTCCAAATAGGAATCCCTTACGCTTTGTATTATACAAACTAGTATAGTCAGTCATAACACCATTTAATGTTTCAGTTACTGATTTGGTGTTAACAAAAACAATTCCAGTTTCTACGTAAGTATCATTGTCTTTGTTAAATCGTAATAACATTGGTATTTCACTACCTATTGCTTTTATTTCAAGAGCGTTACTATCTACATTATATAATTGAGTGTTTTTTGAGTGTAAATATTCTACTACAATCGCAAAATTATCATTAAAGTCAAATGCAAACTTCCCCCCTACATTTAGTCTTAATGAATTGAGTTTGTGTAAATAGGGTTTACTCTCTGTAGTATTATAAGAAGTTGATACTGAGTTATTAAACCAACTAGGTCCAACTGATAATTTTGGTCCAAAGTCAATAAAGAATTTACTGTCTTTAAATAATCCTTGACTAAAAGCAGTAGACATTGTCGCTGCTGTGAATAATGTTAATAGTATTTTTTTCATTTTATCTTTTTAATGTTAGAAATTTCTTAATTCTTTCCCATAAAGTTTGGGGTGGTTCGGGGATGGTCTTGATAGAATCTTCATAATATACTTTAAGTTTTTTTAAATCTTCAAGATAATCTTTTGATCTGAATAATCCTCCACCTGCTATCTTTTCAACCTTAGCTTTATATTCATATTTTTTAATCATGTCATCTATATCCATTCTCTGTTTATTATTATATAATTATGTTAATTTTAGAAAGGGTATTCAGTTGTTTTTTTATGTAAATTCATTACACCTTTAATAACGTCTTCATCTTTCATATCAAGTATTTCTTGCAGCAATTCACCAATTTCAACTCTGGTTTCCATTTTAGCATGTTTAATAGCTGTCTCTAATGAACCATCATAGTAAGGATCAATATTAGAATCTGAGTCTTTTAACCAATCTGCTAGTAATCTTAATCTATTGTCTGTCATTGTTTTTTTATTTTATTAATTATAAACTTCCTGGGTTATTATTTCCCCTTAAATACTTGTCATGGTCGTTTTGGGGGTAATCCATCATTTTACAAAATGTTTCAAAGTCAATATCTAGTAATCTATATTTAGAATACCATTCTGATTTCCATTGACCCATTAGGTGTTCATACTTTGAAATTTCCTCATGAAAATACACAGCATATGAATCCATTACTTTATTTACATTACAACCATTAGGGTATTTGTCCTTATTTTCTTTTAACCATGAATTTGCATCTAATACTTTCATAACTTTAATTTTAAATTACTCTTTTAAATATTGCTTGTTCTTTTAATTTTGCTTCAATAACAATATCAGGTTTAAGCCCATAGGTATTAATCCTTTTATAAATAAGATCAGAGTGGGCTTGGGGGCGAATTGTTTCATCTAATTTCTCCTTTCGTCTACTCTCTGAATAATGACAACACTGAGTGATGTCTGAAGGCCATGTAGTAAAGGCTAATTTTAATGCTTCCTCCTCAGTAAGTCCTCCTGTGTTAAATTTATGGTGAAAATAATCAAAGGTAATTGGGATCCCAATTTGTTTGTAAATTCCTTCATATAAGTCTTTAACTGAATATTCATTTGGACTATCATCGTTTTCAATTACTAATCGTTTTTTAGTATCTTCATTTAATAATTGGAAATTTTCACAAAAACGCTCTAATGTCTTTTCTTTATTATTATAAGCACCCCCTACATGAATATTGATTTTATTATAAGGAGATGGTTCATATCCCATCATATTAAACTGTTCACTGTGGAAATTTAATTCTCTAATTGTTTTTTCTACCACCTTTTGAGTAGGTGAAGCTAAACAATTATAAGGGCCAGGATGCATTGTAAGACGTTGACCACTATCCTTAGCAATTTGTCCTATTTCAAACATTATATCACAAATCTCCAAATTATCATTTAACTCTTCTATAGAGTATTCATCAGACCAAGGGAATATTTGAGATGATAATCTGAATAGTTTAATACCCATTTCATTATTCCACCTAATAATAGTTTTTAAATCTTTCACATTGGCTAAAGCCAATTCAGATACATAATCTATCCCCTTGACCATAAGTGTTTTTTTACGCATTGTACGATTTGTAAAAATTTTATTTTCACTGAGTGTTGTGTTGATACAAGCGTACCCAAGATTTATCTTATCCATTGTTTTTTTCTTTTCGGCGTTCAAGATCCTTATCAAATATTTCAGAAATCTCATCAGTTGATATTCCCCCTTCTGATATTGGGGTTTCCAACAAAAGATTCATTGTTGTAAATGCCATTCCGGTTTCATCTTCCTTAAGCATATCATCCATAAGTTTGAGTTTCATTTCTTTTGGCAAACTCAAAAACCAATCTTTTTCTTCAGTTGTCATAACTATTTTTTTTTAATTTTATAAATGTTGACTTCATGGTACTTGTAAATACTTCTATACCTTGGTCCTTCCAATCCAAAGCTTCCCCCCATCATGTGGTGAATAATTCCTTCGGTTATTTGGTTTGTAATTTTACATTTAAAACAAACTGTATCCCCACTTTGAATAATGTTACCCTCACAATCTTCTATTTTGTCAAATTCTCTCATTCTATTTTTTGATTAATAGACTTGGTGAAACATTAATCATTCCTGTTGATCCTTTAACTTTGATATTTTTATTATTAATTTTAACAATTGTAAATTTATCGTTTGGATTAACTTTTTTATGGTTAATTCCAACTACATCACCTACTTGAAAATCTGCTCTAGTAGCACGAACAACTTTTTCACCTTTTTCGGCTTTCATTTTTGCACCTAAACCATTCTCATCATACCTGATAGTACCTAATGAAATGTTAACACCATACTGCTCTTCTAATTGAGCAACTGCTTTCTGAAAATCTCCTCTGAATGTTTTTACTTCTTGCTTTGTCATAACCTTTATTTTTTGATTGGATCGACATTGACCCTAATCGTGCACCGTAAATATACGAACAATTTCTGTGGTATCCAAATATGTTTGTGGGAGTCGTTTAATTTTTTAATGCTCTTACTTGGAGAACAGTATCAATAATTGTTAGCTTTTTTTCACATTCTAGAATTGATAAGTAATCCATATTGCAATCTGCTAACCCTAATTCGACTTCTTTAGATTTATTTAATGAGATTAGGTCTATGGCATTTAGTCTATTTAACATATTTAAATACTTTTCATCTTCTAATGATAATCCTTTATATCTCATTTTATTTTAATTGTACCATTCTTCATCCTCACCATCATAACGATTTTCTCTCTCGTATTGTTGAGGACCTCCATTAGTTGTTGTACTTTCTATTCCTCTTACTGATGTTTCAGCACTGACGTGGGCTTTGACTCCTAACTCATCAATTAAATCAAATACCTTTCTTGCTAATGAATCGGGGTAATCAAAACCCAATTCTATGTTAATAGTTCCATCCTCCTCTAATTTAACTCTTGAGGGAACACCTAATGATTCTAAACCACTAACCACTTTTTCATATTCCGTAAGATTTGATTCTTCGGTTGATGTTGATTGACTATTAGCTTCAAAAAACTGTCTTAGTTTTTCTTGGTCTTCTTGGGATAGATTTGAAGTCTCATCTGTCATTCCGTATTCTACCTTTCTTACGAAATCATCTGAGGAAATAGCTGATGAGAGCATATCCATGAGGGAGTCTTCAAATTCCACTCCAGTATGAACAACCGGTTCTCCTTCGTATTCTCCTGTGATTGATAATCCTTCTTTTAATAGCTTACCTTCAGCTAAATATTTTCTTAAATTAAATCCTTCCATTTTTTCACTCTTATTTATTTATGCAGGAACTCCTGCCATTATTTTAGTGTGATTACTTCCCCCTAACTCTCTTGTATACCAACCTTTACCAGGTTTGGAAGAATCTGTTGGGTGTTCACCATGCCATTCAATTTCTTTTCCACGTAAAATATCTCTTACTGTTTCTTCATCATCAACTGTAGGAACACCTCCTATTTCAACAAATGCTCTAAATGCAGGACCTGAAACTTCAATATAATTACCTGATGTTTTTAATAGATCAGATTTGTGTCTTAATAAGTTTTTAATATTTGCTTTATCTCCATCATGACCCATTCCTGTGTGTTTGATACCTTGTTTTTTCCTTTTACCAAATGTAACTACATCTAATTCAGGATCAGCATCAATATCTGCTACTCTCCAATACGTTATATCTGGATCTAGAATATCTGATGGGGAACCAATATTTACATGACCACCTATTGAAGAATAAGCATTTTGAACTAGGTCAAATAATTGGTCTTGAATGTCTTTTAATTCAGATGAATCAGTTACTTGAATGTATTTACCCTTTGGGTATTCCATTTCATTTAATAAGTCTAGGAATTTTATCATTTTATTTTAAAAATTAAATTCAAACGCCACACCAAATTCTTGTCCTATTTCTTCTAATACATCTTCAGCGTCCATACCATTTTCTCTAATAATATCAAATATCTGATATATTGCTTCTTGGTTAGTATCTGTGTTGCCCTCTTTAACATGGCTTGATTTCATTCCTAGTTTAGATGCTGCACTTTTAACTCCATCTCTAGGTTCTTTGTCTTTTTTAGCTTCGTAAGCCGCTTTAACACTTTCTAATGTAGGTAGAGGTGCCCCTGAGCTTCTTGTGTCGAATCCAGGTGAGTTTTCCTTTAATATTTCCTCTTTGATGATTTGTCTTAATTCTGATTTTTTCATTGTTTTATTTTAAATAATTAGGTTTTAATGATTCTTTAATCATTTTTTTAAAGTCAAATTCTTTCGATTCATATGCACCTGATGCTGAAGTGTCTTGTTTTGATTCATCTGCAAGTTCATTTGGAGTTTCTAATTCTTCATCAACGAATTTATCTGTAAGTTTGTCATATTTTGGGAGTTTTGTATCCTTTGTGTCATATTTTCCCTTAATATATTGATCTATTACAGAATTGGCATAATCAATAGCTTTTATAATATCCCTATCTTCTATATCATCCCAATTAACTTCTTCTTCTCCTCCCCTTGAATATCCATAAAATAGGTCTTCAGTGTATTCTTCCCAATCTGAATTAGTATTAATTTTCATTAATTTTTGGTCTATATTTTCTGCTGATGAAACCAGTTCACTATGGGATTCTTGCCCTTCATTGACTGATTCAAGCATCCCTAATTCATCATTAGCATATTTCACAATAATATCAAAGTTATCTTGCATGTAATCCACAGTACCTGCATGCGCTACATCCCAATGTAATGGAAAGTCTTCAGGGTTATCTAACAAAGCATTTAATAGTCCTTCTGGACCTTCTGTATCATAAGGGGTCATCATTTTTGCTAATCCTTTACCATACCATTTTAATCTTTGGGGTCCTTCTGGGATACTAGATGCACTTACTTTATCTTCATTAACTGATTCATTCATGTCATAATCCATCAATTGGATATTTATTTTGTATACTCTATCTTCAAGTGATGATATTTCATCTCCATATCTATCTGCAATTGGGCCACCTTCTGGTTCAGCTTCTTGCTCCATATCCATCCATAATTGGTCTATTTCTTTCTCTAACTCACGTCTCATTATTCTTAATGATAATGCTTCATCATAATCTATACCTGAAGTTGAGTCTGTATCCATTGATTGTTTGGAAGCTCTCATCCCCATTAGGACAGGATCATTCATATCCATTTCATTAACTGATTCTTCCATATAATCAGATGCTGGGTCGTCATCATCTCCATAATGTGTTCCACCTGCAGGGTCAGTCCACATTTCTTCTTCCTCTTCCTTATCAGCAAAAAATTCAATTGAAGCATCCCATGATCTTTCACCTGGTTCTACTTCGTAATCGCTTATTCCAGAGTATTCAAAGGTATGGTCTTGAGCTTTAGCACTAGCTTTATCTAAAGCTCTTGTAATTGATTCTTTTGCATTCTCAGTCCAAGTTCCAACATCTGGAGTTCTAAGGTAATGACCTTCTCTTCCGTTATAGGTTCCAGATCTTAGATTTCTTTCTATTTCTATTCCTAAACTATCTTCTAGAGCAGTAACTAAAACATCAAAATCAGGATGGTTTTCCAATTCTTTGGAAAGTGCCATGTTTTCCTCCAATTTTGCCCAATCACGATCTTCAACCCAATCATCATCACCATCATCTAATAAATCACCATCTTCTTCCCATTCTCCTAAATAGCCATCAATTTCTAATTCAGCATGTTCTACAGCTTCACCATAAGTGTCAAAAAAAGCAGATGGGTTGATAATTTCTTCTCTTCCCTTAATGTTGTATCCATCTTCAGGAGAATACCACACTTCGAAAGACATTTCTCTGTAGTTTTCAATTTCTTGTCTTTGTGATTCAGTTAAAGAATTTTGTGATTCTCTTAAATTATTACTTATTTCTGGGGGTAGTTTATCCCATTTACGATCAAAATATCTTTCAGCTAAATCAGAATCATCAGTAGCATCTACTATCATCTGCATTCTAGTTTCATCATCTGCATCATTCCATATTTCTCTGTCTACACCTTCTTTTAGGAAGTTTGGTTTTAGTGCTTCTTTGATTAGTTTTTTAAAATTATTCATTTTCTTTTATTTCTTTTATATTAGTTAAAATTAGGGAAGTTAACTCAGCAACTATTCCCGTCATTTGTCCACTTTTTTCTAATTCTTTAGCTAAAACTTTAAATGGTTTTTCAACTTTTTCAGACACAACATTCATAATTATAATTTTTTAATTTATTATAAATACTAACATATCTCCGCCTCTTGCACTGTTTCGCAAAATAAGTAATGGGTTTGGTCTTTCAAAACATGATCACAAAATAGTAGTAGTTCCTTATATTCTTTTACGTGGTCAATATCTGGAAAAGTGTGGTGTTTAATTTTCCTTATTACTTTGTATATGTTACCTTGGTGTTTATATAGAGGATAAATCATTTTCTAAGTTTTAATAATTCTATTATAAAATGGTAGAGAAAAATTATGATAGTTAGAGGCCATAGGATTATTATTACTATTCTTTCAAAATTTTCTAAAGGTTTATAATTTGGGGAGGACCATCTACCTAAATTGTGGATTATTAATTCTAACCCAAACCCAATTAAAATATATAATGTTATCATTTCCATGTTACTTGTATAAATATTAACATTACGGCTAGCAATAAAGACACAGCAGTTTTAACATTCATTCCTTCATTGAAAAAATAACTAACTAAAATTGCGTAAACAACCATTCCAATTCCAAATCCAATAAATCTAGTAGGCCATAATAACCCATCTAAACCCTGAACTGTATATTTAGTTCCCCAAATGTATAAAAATGAAATTGGTATTCCTATTATAGCCATTACCCACTCATGTTCCTTAAACCAACTCCATTTAAATTGACCATTTAATTGGAAAAATACCATTATGTGGGCTAGTAGGAAGTATAAAATTCCTGTTATTAGAGAGGAAATATTCATAATTTTGTTGGGCCTGGGAACATATTGCTATTATCAGTTGGTTCATATTTTTCTTTTAGATACTTACTCCAATCTTCCCTTTTTCGGCCATTTACAAATATCCAACCTAATTTTAATTCAAACCACCTATTTATTTTATTTAGTACTTTCATTTTTTATTTTTTTAACAAGTTTCTTTAATTTGATAGTATACTGAGGATCAGATGCATATCCAATTTCATCCAAAAATTTATAATAATCTCCACTTTTATATTTGTATTGGATTCCTCTTTTATAACCACCAATTGATTCTTTCCAATTGGCATAGGGGAAGTATTTTTTCTCTCTGGAGTTATATAACCCAAATAAATTGTTTACATCCATAGAACATTCACTACATTGATACCATCCAGTTTCTAACAAAGATTGGGCTAATACAATTTCAGGAAACTTAACATCTTGTTTTTTCAATTCTTTAAGGACTTCACTTGTAGTTTGTCCTACAGAAAGTAATGGGATTAAACACAACCCTGTTATTAGCTTTTTCATATTATCTATATAAAGTTACAAATGATCCAAAATGCTCTTCAAATACTTCTAATAAGTGTTCATAATCTCCAGACATCATATCTGCTGTAAGTTTACCACGCTTATTTCCATCATATTCTAATTGTTTAGCTAAATTTTGAGCTAATCCAATTAATGCGAATGCGTTTCCATCTGGGCCAGTTAGATCAACTGTAATTTCACTAGACATTTCACTTTTACTTTTAATTGCCATTTTATTTATTTTTAGTTATTGTAAGGAGAAGTAAATTGAAAACTATAACAGAAATTCTCGTGGTAATCCCTATTAATAGCCATTTTTTTTAGTTTTGGTACTGTAATACTTTTATAGAATTTCTTACCTCTACCTACTACTTCAGCTGTCAAGTCATTCCAACCATCATCACTAACTTCTATACCGGGATCTCCTAGCCAATCGTTATGGAATCTGGCCATAAGATCATCTTGCATATCTGCAACAAAATTAGCTAATTCAGATGATTTTACTACCCCCAAATTATCTATAAGATACTGTTCAGTTCTTTTGTAATCATGATCTTTAGACCATTCTAATTCTTCTATCTGTTTCCAGTATTGATCTTCTAAATTTCTCATATTATTTCATGAATGTTACTTCGTTTGCTAATTCTTCTAATAATCTTTTTGCCATATGAGGAGCTCCATCTTCAATTAATTGAATAGCACTCATTATCTTTTTATATAATTCCTCTTTTTTCATACTTCAAATTTTTTCAAATAATTAACTGAGAATACTGCTGAGGTTAAATCCCCCCATAAGGATATTTGTAATCCTTCTATTCCTTTAATTTTACTTAAGTCTAACCAATTTGATTTGGTTCTAAGGGATACTATTGAAAAATCATATTCACCCTTTCCAGTGAGATAATCTTCCTTGAAATTTATATGATCAACTTCATAAGTAAATTCTTTATCTTTAATTTGCGACAATATTTCTAATTGTTCATCTAATTCTTTATGTGATTTCATAACTCTTATTTTTTAACTTCTCCTAATATTTCAACATCTTCATATCTGATCTTCCCTACCGTTTTATTATTTAACATATCAAATGAATAAAGAGTAACACAAGTAGGACCAAATTTATTAACATTCATTCCATGTCCAAACATCTCATCCAAATAAATTGCATTTGTTCCTCTTTTTGAATTAAAGATTCGAGTTCTAAAAACCTTGCGACTCCCTCTAATAGCAAATCTAACTTCACTATTCATTAACACTTCTTTAATTGTTTTGATATCGTTTTTATCTTTTTTCATAACCTTTATTTTTTTATTCGAATTCTTGCCACTCCGGCAACCTGACACCGTAAATATACGAATGATTTCTGCGGTAGCCAAGCATTTTCGCGGGAGTCTTTAACAGTTTATCCTAACAGTAAACCATTATTTTCCAACCCTCTTACCCAAAATCTCATTAACCAAAGGCTTCTTTTCTTTCCCTCTACAATTAGTTCGTCACTATTATCACCCATAAGTTGGGAGTAAGCTGATATCATTGCTAATCCTTGATCGAAGCAATCTCTGGCATCATCTAAACGATCTTCTTTTAATGCTAGTAATCCTTTTTCCCATGTTTTTGTAATTGGGAAATTTGTAACATTCGTGTCAACTTTCATTTCTTTTTTCATAACTTTTATTTTTTAAATTATTTTATTTCCATAATCTCTTTAAACTACCCACACTTTCCTCATCCTGCTTTGAATTTTCCCCCCTCATTTTCTCAAAATCTGGAATTAATTCATCTGATATTCCGCATGTCCAATTTTCAGGATCCTCATTCTCAATCCTTTCAGTGAACTGCTGAATCTCACTATCAGTTGCATTTAAATATTCCTTCAAAATTTGGATCACGTTGATCTTATCTTCGTTGATCATTTCTTTACTAATTGCCATAACCTTTTATTTTTTAGGTCTATTTAATTTTATAACTTGAACGTTATTCTTTTTCATTTTGTAAACTGTGCCAAAGTTCGTTTCTACTTCAATAGTAACTTTGTTTACTTTAGTAACAATACCACCATGAGTAGTGTATTCTGTCATACCTCTTTGGTTATCACATGTTCTAAATAAAACAGGATCTCCTAATTGAATTTCAACTTTTGTTTCTTTTTTCTTTCTAATGATTTCCATAACCCTTATTTTTTTAATTGTTTTTGTTGTTGAACCCAACTTCTCATTACTTTTAATGTTTGAGAATCACCCATTTGAACAAAAGTGTTTTCTTTATTACACCATTTTTGACACTCATTAATTCTTTCCCACCAAACATAACCTGGATCTTTATCTCCATCATGTTTTTTATGAAATTTGATAAATGTTTGTTCTAATCTGTTTAAACTTTCTACTACTGTCATAACCTTTATTTTTTTAAATTTGAATTCTTGCCACTCCGGCAACCTGACAGCATAAATATACGAACGCTTTCTGCGGTAGCCAAATATATCCGCGGGGAAGTTTATTTTTTCTTCCTTTTTTCTTTCTTCTTTAAGTACGTTATGGCACTTAAAATTTCACCACACTCCTCATATAATTGTTCTACCTCAAATTTTGGTAAACACTTTTCTAATGTTACTTGAAAATCATGTTTGTTAATTGTAACATCATATGTTTCCCCTTCACTTAGGCATGTTATGCTTAGGGCATGGTGGTGGTTCTTTTTACTTTTTAAATTCTTAAGAATGGTGGAGACTAGGGCTTTACTTATTCTGATATCACCATTTTCAACCATCATTTCAAATTCCTCCGGACTATCTACTTCAAATTCTATTGCCATAATTAAAATAAGTTTAAAAAATTAGTATCTATATTCTTTTCTTTGAGTTTGGTATTTTTCTCATCCTTTTTAAGCATTTTTGTTGCCAACTTTTCAAGATGCTTTTCTTTGGTCTTTTTGTAATCCTTAACAATTTTATTATGTTTACGGTTTTTTAAGTCCTTATGTTTTTTACCTTTACCCATCGGGTATAAATATAAGAAAAATAATTGGGGAATCCAAATTTAATCCTACTTATAGCTTACTAAGTTATAAGGATCATCACCTTCATCTTCCTTGTCACCATCTAACCCCAACTCTTTCAATCGTTGAAGATGATAGTCATCTAATTGAAAGTCTATGGCATCTGATGTTTTGTATAAGGGAACGTGGTCTTCTAATTGTTGGATATCTTTTTCGGTGAATACGTTATCAACGAATAAAAAATAACAATTATAGCATAGAAATTGGATATTCGTCTTCCTATAGTTCTGTTTGTTTTTGTCCTTAAAATGCAGAATTAACGGCACTTTATAATCGGTAACACGGTGTTCACTGAATTTACAATGATTACATTCTTCATCTAAGTGTCCTTCTGTTATTAATCTATATTTTATTTTTTCAGGTGAAAATGATGAAGGGTCTATTCTACCTTCAATTATATCTAGGAGGGCAGGTTCTTTCCCCTGTCCCTTTAAGAATTTAGGAATGCCTTTACCACATTGATTTTTATGTAAGTCAAATAGGGTTTGACCTGTTTCTTCATCATTGTAAAGTTTCATCCATCGTTTTAAATGATGGTATGAGCAATTCAAATACCTAGCAGCAGCCTTAACTGATTTAGTTTTGGCCATTGCAGCTAATATTTGTTCTTTTCTAAAGGGTTTTGCAGCGGGGATGGCTTATGGTTTTATTAGTTTATATTAATCTGACAAATCGTCTAGTTTAGTAGACTTTTTGGTTAGTTGTTCAATTTGTTCGTATTGTTCTTGAGTCATTATATCTAATTCAACCCAAGTATGGTCACCTGTTCCTTTCATTACTGACATTCCTCTTTTAGGTGTTGTTGTTGAACAGTTAACACAGGTTTTTGTTCCAGGAACTATTTCTAGTCTCTTTGGTGGAATTACATTTCCACACTTTATACAATTGGTTACTTCCATTTTGTTTTATGTTATTTTAAATAATTTAAATCTTTTAACAGTATTATAGAGTTGGGTTGGTGTCTTAACTACTATTTTTTTATTTGTTGATTTTTCAAATAGGTAATAATCCTCACTCTTTGGATCCTTAACCTCATAAATCCACCAAAAAATAACTTCGGCTACCATGGTTCCCCAATGTTCAATAATAATGTCTTCTACTATTTTGTAGTATCTATCTTCAAACATAAGTAAGTTAATACCATAGTTAGCATCTAAATCCTCACTTCTATTTAATACATATTTAAGGTCTTTAACAAGAGAAATAAATAGTTTTTTCCTTTTGCTTTCTAGTGATTTTTTGCTTTCCTTTACTTGGATATTACCACCCCCTAACTCTAGTAATGATTTTCTAATTTTTTCTTCCATCTATCTCTTCTACATTAAAAAGTGAACTAAATTCTAATACACCTAAACGCTTTTTAGCTGCTGCCTTATCTATGGCATTGTTTAAGGATATAGCTTTAACTACACCAACTGTTTCTTTCTGTCTATCTGCTCTGGAATAGTACTTATATTTCTTCATAACTTTTATTTATTATTAATTTGTTTTGATGTTCTTTTAAACTGTTTATTTTAATTTTTAAATTACCCAATTCAAATTCACCTGCTTCTCCACTGTCTTGTAATATTTCTGGGAGTTGTTGGATGATGTGGAAGTCTTCTTGGGTAAATGTTTTACCATCTATTTCAATTAAAATATCATTGGTTTTAGCTGATTCTAGAATTCTGATTTTGTTGGATAGGTCAAATGAGGTTTTAGATTGTTCTGTCTTTTTGTAACCTATAAAATCACCATCAGTGTATATAGTTGAACACCATGGTTCTAAAGACTCTAACAATTGAGTTGTTGTATTACTTAAAACAAAACCAATGTTATATTTAGGGGGGACAATAGGTTTCATTAAAGCATCATGTTTACAAAAATGACCCCATTTACGAATAAATTCTCTTGTTGACTTTTGATTTTGTTTTAACCATTCATCTGTTTCTCTATTTTTCATAAACACTTCACCATTTGGGTTTCGTGTTGCCCCATCAGCAAATCTGCTACCTCTACAAGTCATGTGATAAACAAATCCTTCCCACGTTTGAACAAATTTAATTCCATTCAAATGAAAACGATTAAATATGTCTGTATCTTCTTTAGATTGAGGAGCAAATATAGCATCATGACCACCTATTTCTTGAAAATCTTTTTTCCAAAATGCCCAAGGTGCAAATATGCCTTCTGTAGTCTCTGCTCGTCTTTGTGGTTGGTAAAGACCATATTCAACATATTCTAGTAATCTTTCTTCATCAAATTCCTCAGGTTCAATACCAAAATCTTCTAATAACTTTTCTGGTCCATCCGGATGCAATGGTGGTTCAATTCTAGTAAGTGATACTATGGTTTTTTCCTTTAAATGTTTTTCAATCGCATCTAAAGCGCTAGGGCACAAGTACATATCAGCATGGTAAATCATACAAATATCGTTTGTAGCCACGTCATTTACTAGAGTATCGTATAGAATTGTATGACCCAAACGAGTTGGTCCTTCATTTCTAATTGCTTTAAATAATGAGTCTTTTTCCATCATTTCTTGACACCATTCCCAAGTACCATCTTTATCACTAAAGTCATCTGCTACACAGATTTCAACTTCATGGTTACCTTGGTTTTTTCTTATTGAATCATAAGACCATTTAAGGTACTTAAGATTATTTCTGGAGGGCTGTATTAAACTTATTTTCATGGGTTGTTTTAATTTGTCTTTAGGAATCTTTTCTTTCGGATAAGCAACTATGTCTTCTCCGGATTTTATATTTTGGAATATACGAATAAAATCTTGTTCACCCAAACTTAAAGTTAAAGAATTCAACGAACAATCTCTCCCATTATGTTGTTGGAAAACTTCATATCCTATTTCCTTTAATACTTTATAAAATTCTTTTACCTCTCTAATTGATAAGGCAGGATAAAGTTCAACTTCTAAAATAGGTCTAATCTGTTTAAATAATTCTTTATTTGATCTTAAAATTTTATAATCATATCCCTCAGTATCAATTTTTATAAAACTTATTTTGTCCCAATCTTTTTTAAGTAAGTTTTCTTCTAACCAATCAGTTAAATTAACTCCTTCCACTTCTAGTGGCACAACATGACCTGTTGCCCCCACTCCTCTATCTATTTCTTCAGCAAATCCTCCATTACAAAAACCTTGATCTGAATAATGGAAGGTGTATTTGCCTGGTTTTTCTGTTACTGCTTTATTTATAGGAACTATATTTAGGTGTTCATTTAGTTTTGAATTAACTTCTAATACCTCGTAAGCATGGGGGTTAGCCTCAAAAGATATAATTTTACCCTCTTTACCTACGGCATTAGCGTATAAAATGGGAGTATCTCCGGAGAAGGCCCCAATATCAATTACTATATCCCCTTTATTAAGGTAAGTGGTTTGTGTTTGTATATCTTCAAGTGTAAATTTCTTTTTATTTACATAAGGGTGGGACCAATGTGCATAGTCAAAATTATATTCCCCTAAATTGAATTTTTCTACTGTGTAGTTCATCTGTGGTTTTTACTTATTTTAAATGTGAAACATCTCCATCTCCTCTATACCAGTGATAAACATATACGCCCCCCATTAATCCTACTTTAATATTATTATCTAAACATTTTTTGTGGATATTATTGTCTACTCTTAAAAACCCATCAATAAATCCTCCTATATTTTTCCAGGTTTTTTTACTGATTAGAATAACTACCCCACTTAATAGGTGATTTGGGTTATTTAAATCTAAGATGGTATCATAATAACTATCCTGTATTTGTTTACCTATTTGACGATGATATTTAATATCATGATTTTCTTTATCTACTCCCTCAATTAATTGTTGGAAATTTCCAATTCTGTTTGTTAAACAAGTATATAACCCAACATCAGGATGTTTTTTTATTATATCTTCTAATTGATGATACCAATATCGAGTTGTGAAGGTAGCATCATGATCTAAGAAACAAGCCCAATCATTCTCTGGGAGGAGTTCCATGAAATTGTTATAAGCCCATCCTAAGTTATTCCCTAGTTCTTTTGGTGTGTATGGTATATAAGTGTGTATCATTTTATTTTATTTTTTTGAGTTTCCTTCTTCAAGATGGTAACAAGTGACGGCATTTATAGATATACAAAAATTTCCTGTGGTTTCACAATATTCTTTGATTTGCTCCCACATATAGGCATCTGCGGGAAAGTCTCTGCCAGTTGATTCAAATACATTGGTATAATCCCAAGTTACATGGTTTAAGTTTAAACAGGCACTACTATGGGCAAGTTTTCCTCTTCCAATTTGAGTTGTTTCTATAACCCCATTATTAGGATTTGGGGGGAGGATTCTCCCATCAAAATGATATGATAAAGTATGATACATACATGAATTTGGAATATTTTCAATAGCAAATAATAAACTTTCTAAATGGTTAGGATGCCAATAATCATCATGATCTAACTGACAACAGTATTCATATCCTTGGTTTCTGATGATTTTTAATCCAACGTTTCTAGCGTTTACTCCTCCACACGTCCACAAGATTTGTTTATTATGGGAATATTTGTCTCTTTCATAAGCATAATCTAGGTTTACGTATTCAATTTTTTCTTTATTAACTATTGATATTAAATCTAAAAATTCATCTTCATTTTCATATTTGTCTCCAATCAAAAATATTTTCCAATTAGGATAACTTTGATTTATTATAGATTTCAGTGCTCTAGAAAGCACTGATGGGGTGGATCCATCAGGTCTTTGATAAGTTGTTATTAAAATAGAAAAATTAATCATTTTTTTGGATTATAAAGTCATTTCCTTCTTTTAACCAATCAGGGCGTGCATTGTGTATATTAGGGAAAGCACCAATAATTTTGTAATTGGAAAAATATGAAGTAGAAATCATATTATCAACAGCTATTTTTACTTGAGGACTATATTTGTAGTCATTATAATCATCAAACACAATATACCCACCAGGTTTTACCAAAGTCTCATATAACATAAAATCATTTATAACCCCTTGATGTGAGTGGTCCCCATCTATAAATAAAACATCTATCTCAGAAACTACTTTTAATAATTTATCTTTGGTGGATTGTATTTGTGAGTTACCTTGAATGTATGTATAATTATTTTTGAATTTATTTAATTTATTTACATTTTCAATAGGAATTTCTTTAGAAATTGGTTGGCCTAAGTCAATTGAAATAACATTTGTATTAGGTCTTTGTATTGCTAAACATGCAGATCCACCACCATATGTCCCAATTTCTACATAATTAATAATTTCATCTTTATCGTATTGATTTAATATATCATATAATATATAATAATGATGGTGGAAGGTTTGATCTTTAATTTCTTTTGAAATAGTTTGTGTTAGCTGGAGTGCCTTTAGTGTATTCATCATTTTATTTTTTTATATGGGGTTAAGATATTGTGATTCCATAAATTTTGATTATTTTTTAATTTAAACTGGTAATAATCATTATCTTCTGTATATAAATCCCAAGTTAAATGATATGCTTTATTTAATAATGTTTTAACCCATTTTTTATTTTTGATATAACACATTTTTAATATTTGAGTATCTACTAATTTTGGGGTATCATATATTATATTTAGATTTTCTTTTTTTACACTAACTAAATGTAATCCTGTTGGACATTCAATATATTCTTCATTTACATTAAATGGATTAGGAACCCATTTTCCAGCCCCTGGGACATTAGGTAGATTTTCTAATGTAAAATCGACAGCACTTATCCCCACATTAGGTAAATTTAAGTTTTTTAAAATTTCTTCAAATGTATCTTTAGAATTATTAGTAGTTATATCACAATCTGTAATTGTAATATAATCATATTGTTCTAGTAATGTTTTGTAATCTTGTAAGAATATTTCCATTGCTTTATATGTTATATTCTGTTCAAACTGGATGTAACCTTTTAAGTTTTGTTTATTAAAATATTCTTGTATTTGTTGGCTATTTGTACTTTTATTTTCGACTACAAAATAATCAATATTATCATTATAAAGCGATTCATAACATTGCTTGATATGTTGAATATTATTGAAACAAAAAAGGACACAAATATGTTTATTCATTTTATTTTTTTAGAAGGAGTACCTACATATACTCCGGGTTCGTTAACATTTTTAACAACACCTGAGTTTAAGCCTATTATAGCGTTATTACAGATATCTATTTTTTCTTTTATGGATGAGTTTGTTCCTAAATAAACACTATCACCTACTTCACAATTTCCAGATATAATTGCTCCCGGCATCATGCTTAATCCCATTCCTATTTTAGTATCATGGCCTATATGATTTGCTCGATTAAGTAAAGCATGTTTACCAATAATCACATTAGTTGTGATAATTGAATTAGCTCCAATGAAACTACCCTCACCTATATTTACAGTATTTCCAATTATGGCAGTTGGGTGTATAAATGTAAAATATTTAGTGGTGTGAGGTAGCTTTAAAACCATCTCCAACCTCGCTTTAGAATCTCCTATTGCAACCATGACTTCATACTTAGTAGGATCAAATTTTGATACTGGTAATATAATATCACCGGCATCCCATTCATTCACATATTGGTTATCAACAAAACAAATTAGATCTTGTTCCATTTGCATCATTACCTCTCTAGCATGACCCCCAGCTCCAATTAAAGCTTTTTTCATTGTTGGTATACTTTAAATTTACTTAAATCAGGGTATGGTAGTTCTAGATCTGGTTGGTGTTTTTTGGTTCCATCTATGTTGTAGAATTGATTTATTAACAATAACCCTCTAGCTGCTAACTCTGGCATCATATAAAAATTCCATCCTAGCATATCAAAATGATCGTCATGATATGAACATTCCCTTCTGCCACTATATCTAGCTCGTTTAAACCAAAGATATGCATCATGGTCATCTGTTAAAATAGCCCCACCTTTAGATAATTTAAAATGTTTATATGGCCCAGTAAATGAAATACACATATGAGTGTCTGGGGTGTACATATCTGCGGTAAATCTTAATGCTGAGTCTATTACTCTACTGGGTTGTAGTTGGTATGCTCCTTTAATAGTTTTGCCTTCTACTTTTTCAAATTCTACTTTTAGTCCTGCATGAATAATTTCACAGGGTACTGATGGGTATGTTCTACTTGGGATTTTAATGAAATCATGACCTAATCTTTTGGCAACATTTTTTTCATAATAAAGTGCTAAGAAAAGAGCATTACTCATATTATCTACAGTAATAGCATACTTAGCTCCTGTGTAGTTAGCTAATTTCCCTTCAAATTCTTCTGTAACCTTATAAATTCCGTTTGCCATATTAAAGTGTTTTATAAAAATTATTTTGTTTAACTTGCCTTTCTATTGTTTTTGGATGATATAAAGCCCACTCCTCAAGATATGGTAAATCAGCTTTAGTAGTATACCCATCTAATACTTCATGGACTTTATTTTTCCATCTAATCTTGGGTGAATTTTTATAAATTCTCCACTGTGGGTCAGGCCAATTTACTTTTCCACCATCACTTACTATCCATCCCCACTTATCAATGTGTTCTTTGGTTAACCCCTCTACAGTATTAACTCTAGATACTCTTAACACCTCAACATCATTTAGTTCTAGTACTTCTGGGAGGTGGTTGATTAAAGTTTTATTAGGTACTTCATCAGCATCAATTTGAAAAATATAATCTCCTGTACAGTTGTTTTTTAAATTGTTTTTAAAATCACCAAAGTGTCCATTCAAATCAAATTGTGTGTATCTTACCAATTCATCGTGTTGTGATACTTCTTTACAATATGCTTTAACTTTTGTATCCGGTAAACCTTTAACACTAGCACGACTGTCTTGTTGTATAACAATTTCATCTTGGGAGCGTTTATTCTCAATTAAAAACGTTAATAAACGTTGAATTTCGTCAATTTCTCCATTGACTGTAATTGCATAACTTATTTTCATATGATGTTAATATACGAATTATATTTCAGGCTACCAAATTACTCTGGTAAGACTCCAATGTAGGTTAATGCTTCCATGAAGTCTCTTTCATCAAACATCTTCATAGTAGTCATATCCATTCTATGTTTATAATACTTGTTCTTTTTATTTGGAATTGGGTATTTTTCTTTTTCTTCTTCTTTTACTTCAATAGCTTTTACAGCTGACCACTTCCAATTTTCTGCATTAGAACCATTAGCAAATACCATACCTTGCTCAAGTAAGTTTATTGTTGATGGTAACCATGATTGTCCCTCCTCATCTTCATAAATTAAATCTTTATAAAGTTCAGGTAAACCTTCAATTTGTTCTTCTAAAAATTCACCTTCTTTTTTCATTAATGAGTTGCTCTGGAACCCACATCCATAACACATGAAATTGGTTATTTCTTTGTTTATCTTTTGTGAGTAACATGCATCTGACTCACATCTTGGACATTTTTCTAATTTGTCTTGATTCATGATTCTACTTTTTTAAGTTTTGGGAGTTTCAATTTAGGGAGTTCTATTTTTCCTGGTTTATTTAATTTTGGTAAATTTAATTTAGGTAATTGTAAAGGTACCTGTTTAGGAGAAGCTTTAACATTTTTCTCCAAAATATCACCCAACAATTCCTTCATTTTTGTATGTGTAAAATTATCTTTACAATACTTAGCTTGAATCTTAGAATTTGGTAAAAGTGTTTTATATTTTTTATAACTATCCTTTAATACTCTTCCCAATGACATTGTGTCAACATCAAACCATTTTGAGCCTTGTATTAACCATTTATTCTGAGCACTTGGATGAACATCACCTAATGTACCTTGTAATAAAGTAGACATATTAGGTTTTAAGAAATCCGTATGACCTGACCATCCTGTTGTTATTATTGGTTTTTTAGTTTGAGTAAATTCTAGTAATGGTCTTCCAAATCCTTCCCCTTTAGTTAAACTGACCATCGTTTTAACCTTATTGTGGTTATATAACTCATTCATTTCACTATCAGTAAATTCACCATGAAGTAAATAAACATTAGGTAATTTGCCTTTTACTGTTTTCTTTATGTCTTGTATTTTCTTTAATGTAAAATCTCTATCCATATATGAAGTTCCACTATGGCAAGTTTTTAAAATTAAAGCAGGTTGTTTTGGTTTATTTTTAAATGTTTCACAAAATGATTTAATAAGCAAACCTACATTCTTTCTATCATGCCCAAAATCACCTTGTATCCAATGACCTACAAATAAATAACAAAATTCTTCTCTTACTCCAGATAAATCCAATTCAGATTTAACAGGTTTGTAAGTTTCCTCAACAAATCCCTCAAATAATACCTCTGTTGGCTTGGTCAATTCAATATTACCAATAACTTGATTAGTATTCTTATCGTGTTTTTGGAATTTACTGTGTTTTAAAACATCAATACTGTGGTTTGAAGATCCTAATATTAAATCCATTCTATTACACCCCTCAACCCAATCAGCAGGTGCTACTGTTGATTCAATTCCTGCTGTAACTCCTATGTTATAGTTTCCTTGGGGTTGGAATTCATTTGGAATTGTTATCTGCATCCAAACATCAGGTCTAGGATATTGTTGGTTGGGTTGAGGTTGAAATAGATGTTTATTTAGAAATTCCCACTCTGGGTGATCTTCAATAAATCCCCAAGGTGTATTTCCCCATCTTTGGGGTATGATTTTAACATCATATTTATCCAATTCTATTACTGCTTTTGCTACATCTCTACCTCTTGAACCATAACCTGAGTAGGTATCTATTGGGCAGCTTATTATAAATTCTGGTTTACTCATTTTTTAATATATTAAGGCGTGTGTTTGTACTTTTTTAATGTCAGTATCTGTGTTAATTAATTCAAATTTTTCTCTTGGTTCCCAAGTATCAAATAACTCATCTACTGCTTCAATTACTCTGTTACTCATTTTTACGGCGGTAAAACCTGCTTCATCACCTAAAGCCCACTCTCTACCTTTCTTACCTCTCTCATCTCTTTCTTCTGGGGATAAATCATATACCTTTCTAATTTGAGCCGCAGCATCTTCCGCAGTGCATCTATCATCCCAAATATAAGGTGTTTGAGGTGATCCTTGTAAAGATCGACTAGTTGGGAATACTGGAAATGCCCACTTACCATGTTTTTTATAAGTGCCTAAGTGGTTAGATGGGAAGTCTTTATCAAAATTAATCCATCCACCCTTTTTAACTCCAGGACCTTCATCTTCATCATACTCAAATCTCATTTGATCTTGCATTCCACCTGTTACATTAGCTATAATTGGTGTTCCTGTTAGCATTGCTTCAGTTAATGTTAACCCCCATCCTTCATTTGAAGTTAAAAGAATTTGAACATCAGATACATTATAAAGTAGATTTAATTCCTTGGTACTAATCTTGTTAGTTGAGAAATAAACAGCATTTGGATATTTTTCCCCAAATAGCAATTCCCTCACTGCTTCTAAATCAGTTCCATGATCACTTATAACTTCAGTGTGTAGTAGGAAAGAACATCTATCAGCTTTTTCTTTAGGTAATGTATCTAAAAACATTCTAAAAGCCATCATTGTATCAGGAATTTGTTTTCTTCTAATATTTCTTGAATTAAAGAACATTAGAAAATCAATTTCCCTATCTCCAAATATATTTTTCCTAATTTCATTAACCTCCTTAGAGTCTCTATCGAGTGGAAAATACATTTCATCATTTAAACCATGAGGAACGTATTTAATAACTTTATTCTTAGCTTTATCACCTAATACGATTTCATTGATATTCTTCGTTTGCTTTGAAATTGCTAACAAAGCGTCACATGATTCATAGTATGCTTTATTATACAGTGGAGCTGGATAATCATCCCAAATATTTAAGTAAATAATAGGCATGTTTTTTCTAATTTCATTTTCAATTTGAAATAGCCAAGTAAAATACCTAGGATCCGTTATAATGAAGAGAGCATCTGGTTTCTCCATTTTAATTAATTCTCTAAGTAAATCTGGGTTACCATATCCATCAGTTGGATATAACATAACACTAGCATCATCTAAACCTGATTGAGTATTAGTATCAGAACTTAAATCAAAACGCTTGCCCTTATCTGGGTGTTTTATAGCTCCTGCTAATTGAACCCAATTGAAGTGTTGGGCTGTGTGTAAAACCATTTCTTTTGCAACTGTAGCAACTCCTGAATGAACTCTAATGTCATCACATATTAGGAGTATTTTCTTCCTGTCTTTTGGGGGAAGATACTTAAAATCTTTATTCATAAACTATTTTAATTTTAAATCGTGGTTAGTAACTGATCTTCTAAATTCTTCATTCGTCATATAAAGGTCAATTGCTCTTTCGGATAATTTTTGAAATGAAAACTTTCGTTTAATACATTCAATTTTAAATTCTTCCCATAGATCAATATCTATCTTTACACTTGTTAATTTTTTGTTTGACATTTTTTATTATTTTTGTTAATAGGTTTGATATACGTATGTACAGATTATTTAAGGTTAACACCTAATCCACATAGTTTTGGATTGTCTCTATAAGCACAAAAGGTACAATTCCATTTTGATGCATTAGGTTCCATAATTTTATCGGTATAAGTACTTCCTTCAAAACATTCTTCTATAAACTCATTTACTGCTTTCGTAGCCCTTGCAATTTTAATTTTACCTGAAGGTGGGGAGAATTCCTGCACACGTTTTTGTGGATATTCACCCTCAGTGTATACTTTTCTCCTAACAATTAAAAACTCAACACTAATACTTTCTTCAGGTACATCAAATTGCTCCGCAAAGTATTTTTTGTATAATATAAGTTGAAATTGCTTCTCCTCATCTTTCTTTGCATAATCCTTCCACCCATTAGTAGAAGTCTTAATATCGATGATTGTAAATGTATTAGTTGGTTCATGATACATAACAATATCCAAATAACCTAGGTAAAACACATTAGGATATTTAGGATTAGGAGCTATAGTTATTTTAGTTTCTATTCCTGCTAGAAACCATCCTCTCTTAGAAAAATACTTACCTCTATGTTTTTTTAAATAAGTTAGTATCTCAACACCATCCTCATAAAATTCCTGCAATTCACCTGGTTTTGAAAAATGTTCGTTGTTGTTTTTCTTCAACTCATCCATATAATGCTCTCGAATTTTATCCTTAAGCATTGTAAAAACATCCTCCTTATCCGCAGCTGCTCCACTTTTCTCATACATTACCTCTAAATAATACTGAAAGGTCTCATGAAACGCCTTCCCAAAAACAGTGTGGATGCTAGGCTTATAAAGCTTATGACCATCTCTATATTGTAAAGCCCACTGTTTCGGACACTTCTTCCACATTGAATACTGTGAATAAGAAATATTCTTCTGGAAAGCATAATTAATTTCATGAGGAGTATACTGTTGTATCTCTTTCAGTATTGGGGGTAATTTCTTAGCCATAACTTATTTTTGAAGTTCTATTAATTTATCTAGATATTGTTTGGCTTTTAAAAGATCTTCCAC